>Ga0118677_10002061_pt1 | contig 41192 bp, 38 predicted proteins | sample AliMusrvi5mmetaG_FD_86154 | JGI IMG/M metagenome (GOLD analysis project Ga0118677, IMG submission 86154)
GTGCATGTCGGCGCCGCCGCCCCCCCCGCCCGGGAAGCCCCCGCTTCCAGAGAGGCCGGCTTCGCCGTACTGGTCGTAGATCTGACGCTTTTTTACGTCGGAAAGGACCTCGTAGGCGGCGTTGAGCTTGCGGAACTTGTCCTCCGACTCTTTGTTGCCCGGGTTGCGGTCAGGATGGTGTTTCATGGCCAGCCTGCGGTAGGCCGCCTTGATCTCGGCCTCCGAGGCGTTACGGGCCACCCCAAGTTGGTTGTAGAAGTCTTCCGCCACCGGTGCTCCTATCTAGCGGCGCTGACAGCCGTCAGGAGCTGCGTTGGCGCTGTCATGCGTCCTTCTTTTCATCGACGACCTCGGCGTCGACCACATGGTCGCCGCCCTTGTCGCCCGCGCCGGCCTGGGCCTTATCCTTCCCTTGGTCCCCGTTACCGTCGGGCTTGGCCTTAGCCGCCTCGGCCTTGTAGATCTCCTCGGCCAGCTTATGCGAGGCCGTGAGCAGGGCCTCCTTGGCCTTGTTGATGCGCTCGATGTCGTCGCCCTTCAGGGCTTCCTTAAGATCGGAGACGCCGCGCTCGATATTGGTGCGCTCCTCCTGGGAGACCTTATCGCCGTGGTCGCGCAGCGCCTTCTCCGAGGCCGCGAGCACGCCGTCGGCCTCGTTCTTGGCGGTGACCTTCTCCTTGAACTTCTTGTCCTCCTCGGCGAACTGCTCGGCCTGCTTGACGTACTTCTCCACATCTTCCTTATTAAGCTTGTTGGGCGCGGTGATGGTGATGTGGTGGGCCTTCTTGGTGCCCAGGTCCTCGGCGCGCACGCTCAGGATGCCATTGGCGTCGATGGAGAAGCTGACCTTGATCTGGGGCATGCCCCGCGGCGCGGGCGGGATACCGTCCAGGTCGAATTTCCCCAAAGACACGTTATCCGAGGCCTTGGGCCGTTCGCCTTGCAGCACGTGCACCGTGACCGCGGGCTGATTGTCGGCGGCCGTGGAGAACGTGTTGGATTTCTCAACAGGGATGGTGGTATTGCGCTCGATGAGCGGCGTCATGACCCCGCCCAAAGTCTCGATGCCCAGGGTCAGGGGAGTCACGTCCAAGAGCAGCACATCCTTGATCTCGCCGGTCAGGACCGCCGCCTGTACTGCGGCGCCGTTGGCCACGCACTCCATGGGGTCGACCCCGCGCTCGAGCTTCTTCCCAACGTAGTCCTCGACGAACTTCTGGACGATGGGCATGCGGGTGGGGCCGCCGACCAGGATGATGCGCGTGACGTCGTGGGCCTTGAGCTTGGCGTCGGTCAGGGCCCGCTCTATGGAAGCCTTGCAGCGCCTGACGATGGGCTCGACTAATGACTCGAGCTTGGCCCGGGTCAGCTTCATGGCCAAGTGCTTGGGCACGTTGTCCACGGCCGTGAGGTAAGGCATGTTGAGCTCGGTCTCCATCACCGTGGAGAGCTCGATCTTTGCCTTCTCGGAAGCCTCGCGCACGCGCTGCACGGACATAGGGTCCTTGCGCACGTCCGCCCCGGTCTCCTTCTGGAACTCGCCCGCGATGAAATCGACCAAGGCGTTGTCCATGTCCGTGCCGCCGAGCTGGGTATCGCCCGAAGTGGAAACCACCTCGAAGACGCCTCCCCCGAAATCCATGATGGTCACATCCAGGGTGCCGCCGCCCAGGTCAAAAACCATGATTTTCTCGTCCTTGCCCTTCTTATCCAGGCCGTAGGCCAGGCAGGCCGCCGTAGGCTCGTTGACGATGCGCACGACCTCCAGGCCCGCGATGGTGCCGGCGTCTTTCGTGGCTTGGCGTTGGTTGTCGTTGAAGTAGGCCGGGACTGTTATGACGGCCTTCTCCACCTTGTCGCCCAGATAGGCCTCGGCGTCGCGCTTGACCTTCTGGAGCAGGAGACCTGAAAGCTGCTGCGGAGTATAGGTCTTGCCGTCCGGGGCCTGGTACTTATGGTCGGTCCCCATCTTGCGCTTAAAAGCCATGAAGGTGCCTTCAGGGTTGGCCACGGCCTGGCGCCGCGCCGGCTCGCCCACCAGGAGCTGTCCGTCCTTGGCGAAGGCGACATATGAGGGGAAAGCCTTGCCTCCGACCGAAGTCCCTTCCGCGGATGGAATGATGGTGGCTTTACCGCCTTCCATGACGGCCGCGGCCGTGTTCGACGTTCCCAGATCGATCCCGATTATCTTGCTCATATTCCTCTCCTATTCTATTTTCCCGGCGGGCGCCGGGCCATCCGCTGTCTTGGGTCTGCGGGCGATGCGCACCTTGGCGGTGCGCAGCACCCGGTCCTGCATCATGAATCCGTTCTGCAGCACGTCCACGACCGTCCCTTCCGGGACATCCTCCCGATCCGCGGTCCCAAAAACTTCGTGATGGAGGGCGTCGAAAGGCTTGTTCAGCGGGTCCATCGCGGCCACGCCCTCCTCGCGGAAGAGCTTATCGAACTCCTTGAAGATTCCCTCCATGCCCTCGGCCAGAGGCGTGTCGTTGTGCTCGGCCTGGACCTGCCGATGCGCTTGCTGGAGAAGATCATAAAGGGGCAGGAGCTTGCCCAACACCGTAACCCGGCCCAGACGCAGATACTCCGGCTTCTCCCGGTCCACCCGCTTGCGATAGTTCTCGAACTCGGCCTTGAGCCTCATGACCTGGTCGAGGTAGTCCACCTCCGGCGGGGCAGCCGCCGGCGCCGGCTGGACCGGCGCGCTCGCGGCCGAGTCCTCCGGAGTTTGCGTGGGGACCGCCGGCACGGGCTCGGCTCCGTTCTTGGGCTTAGCCACCGAAAGAATCCTCCTCCCAGGTCGCCATCTGGCGCGTCACGATGTCGCTCAAGCAGTCCACCAGACTCATCATGCGGGAGTACTCCATGCGCTTGGATCCGAGGATGCCCAGGACCCCCATCACCCGGTCGTGGTACTTATAGGTCGTGGTCACCAGGCTCAAGTCCTTGAGTTCGGGCAGGCCGCTCTCCACCCCGATGCTGACACGCGGCTTGGCCCGAGGCGCGCCGATGATCTGCGAGCTCCGCTTGAGCGAGAGTTCGTTCTCCAAAAGGCCGGTCAGGCGCCGCTTCTCGTTGAAGACGCGCATGAGCGACTGGACCGAGGCGATGTCGCCCATATCCTCGGCGTAGGATAAGATGTTGTCCGCCCCATCCACGTAGAGGGCCTCGGGCTCGACGATGTGACCCACTTCGCGCAACAGTCCATCCGCCAAGCCTGTGAGCTCCTGGAATTCGCGCTCCATCTTCCGCAGTTGGGCCATCACCATGGGCTGGGCGTCCTTGATGCTGCAGCCCCGGATCGTGTCGTTGAGAAATCGGTTCAAGACATTGGTCTGCCGCGAAGTGGGAGAGAAATCGAGACGGATGGGCCAATGCCGGACCTGGCCCGCCTCGGTGACGAGGATGGCCAGGGCGTTTTTGCCGGCCAGCGGGATGATCTCCAAGCGGCGCAAGACCTGCTCGCGCATCTGGGGAGAAAGGACCAGCCCCGCGCCGTGCGAGACCTTGGATAGGAGTTTGGAAGTTTCGGAGAGCAAGGCATCGAGCTCCTCGACGCGGTCTCGGTACTGGCACTCGATGCTCTCCTGCTCGTCCGACGCCAGGCGCTGCACGTCGATGAGATAATCCACGAAGAAACGGTAGCCCTCGTCCGTGGGCTCGCGCCCCGACGACGCGTGCGGCTGTCGGAGGAATCCCTCGTCCTCAAGCTCTTGGAGGATGTTCCGGATGGTGGCCGGCGAGAGCCCCATGCCCGCCTCCTCTGCGATCACGGCCGATGATACCGGACGGGAATTCTTGACGTAATAATGTATGACCCATTGCAGCAGATCTTTCTTGCGCTGCTCGACGACCTCGGGTTTGAGTTGCCGCATAAGATTGTCCCGGCTAAGTTAGCAATCGAATAGCCTGACTGCTAATATTATAGGCCAAATGGCCGGGGCTGTCAAGAAATGCTGGACGGAAGCGACGCCGCTACAACCGGATCAGAGCTTGGCTCCGGGAATCACCTCGTCGATAACCCCATAAGCCTTGGCCTCTTCGGCGGACATGTAATAGTTGCGCTCCATGTCCTTGCAGACCTTCTCGACGGTCTGTCCCGTATGCTTGGCGACGATCTGCTCGAGGATCTTGCGAGTGTAGGCCATCTCCTTGGCCTCGACCAAGATGTCCGTGGCCTGGCCCGAGATGCCGCCCACGATGGGCTGGTGGATCATGATTCTCGACTGAGGCAGGGCGAAGCGCTTGCCCTTGCTGCCCGCGGCCAGGATGACCGCGCCGAAGGACATGGCCATGCCCATGCAGATGGTGGTGATGGGCGACTTGATGTACTGCATCGTGTCGTAGACGGCCAAGCCCGCGGTCACCATGCCTCCGGGAGAATTGATGTAAAGATTGATGTCCTTCGTATTGTCATCCGACTCGAGGTAGAGGAGCTGGGCGATGAGGATGTTGGCGGAGTCCGTGGTGAACTCGCCCTCATAGCCTCCCACGAAGATGATGCGGTCCTTGAGAAGCCGCGAATAGATGTCGTAGCCGATGACCGAGCCTTGCGTCGCCCTTTCGATGACTTGTGGTATCAGGTTCATGGTGCAAATTAAAACTTATTTTAGGCCCCTACTCAAGGCGCTGGAAATTTGATACTTTCTCCAGGTTGGCCAGGTAGCTCAGTGGTAGAGCACTGCTCTGAAAAAGCAGGTGTCGTCAGTTCGATCCTGACCCTGGCCAACTTTTTTTTGCTATTGACGAAATCGAATTCGCGGTCTATACTCTGACGGCGAGGATGACATGAAAAAGACCGCTGCGAAAAAGAAGACGCCCAAACGCTCGAAATCAGGCAGCTCCGGCAAGCCATCGGACGAGAAGCCTCTGGAATTCGACCGCGGCTGGCACGAGCTGGAAGCCCAATACGACAGGCAGAAGATGGACTTCTCCAGCCTCGCGGCGCAGTTGGGAGTTGGCTCCAAAGGCGGCAAAGAGGAATCCGAAGAGCTTTAGCGCCCGGCCGTTAGCCCCACGGCCCGCGCGGCAGTGGCTCAAGAATCCTCCGCTTCTTTGCGATGGAAGCGGAGGATTCTTTTCTTCACCAGCTCGATATGACTGCTGTGCCGCGCCAGCATTTCGGACAGAGCCTGCATGGCCGGGGCATCCCACTCGCCGCGCCTGTAGCCCTCCATGAGGCGGTGGGTATCCAGGCGAGAGACATCCTTCCACAGCGCAGTCGCCTTAAGTTCACGCTCGATTCCCTCGTAGGCTTCCGGAGCGTGGGCCCGGGTCGGGAAGCGATATTCTTCCTTCTCCGTGATGACGACTTCCCCTTCCGAACCGGCGACGCCCTGCCAACCCTGCCGGTCCGCGAACGCGACGAGAGCCTCCTCGATGCTCAGCTGATCGGTCTCTAGCTCCCGCAATTTCTCCCGAAGCTCCCGCTTCTTGGCCTCCAGGGCGACATACTCGTCGACCAACTTGACCCCGTCGTCGCGGTGCCTCTGCCGAGGGCCCAGGCTCTTGACTCGCTCCGCGTGCGCCCAAAGGGGACAAATCTCCCGATACTCGCACCAACCGCAAAGGGCGCTGCGGCGGGGGACGAACTCATGGTCATGCTTGATGGACAGGATGAGGGCCGCCACATCCTCCTGAAGCCTCTGGCGCTGTTCGGAGCCGCGGACGCTCGCCATATCCTTGCCGAAACGCACAAAATGCCAGACCAGCCGCACGGCTCGTGCATCCGGCCAGTTGTGGCGGACCGCTATGTCGTAAATGCCGAGCTGCCAGTCCTGATCGAGATCCTCCTGGCTGGGCAGGCTTCCGGAAGTCTTGTAGTCGTGCACCTCGAAGGTCCCGTCCGGCGCCAAGGCCAAGCGATCCACGAAACCCTCGATGCGGAATTGTTCCCCCCCGCAAACCAGGGGGTAGCCCAGGCGTTTCTCCACGGCCACCGTCTTGTCCCTATCGAACGGCTGCTGCGCCTCATAATAGCAACGCACGCATTCCCGGCCCACGGCCCGATAGTTCTCCGGAGTGTATGCCGCGTTCTTGATCAGGATATCGGAAGACCAGCCCGCGTCCCACTCCGCCTCAAACGTCCCCAGCGTCTCGGCCAAGGACGATTTGCGGCCATGGCCGATCCCCTCGTAAAGCTTCTGCAGCGCTCTATGCACGCAGGTGCCGAGGTAAGCCTCGATCGACGCCACCTCGCGGCGCAGATGGTCCACGTAGCGATAGCGGTACCGGCGAGGGCAGTCGCGATAGGTGTCGAGCTTGGAGGGCGAGAACTTCCGGGAGGTGTCGGACTCTATGTGCGCCGCCGGCGGGGCTACGGCAGGCGACGGCCACAGGCCCGGCAAAGGCGGCGACGCATCACCTCCAGCCGCAGCGCGCCCGTCGGAAGGGGACTTCCTTCGCCGCAACCTATATCACCTCCAGCAATGCGAAGTGCAGATACTCGGTCTCCGGCATGGCCAAGAGCACCGGATGGTCCGCGGCCTGGCCGCGCAGGGCCACCAGCCGCGCCGGCTTGCGGGCCTTGGCCTGGGCGAAGCGCAGCATGTCCATGAAGGCCTCGCGGCCGACATGATGAGAGCAAGTCGAGGTGGCCAGAAGCCCTCCCGGCGGCAAAGCCTTGAGGGCCAGGCTGTTGAGCTTGGAGTAGGAGCGCAGGGCCTTGGGAAGATGCTTCTTGGAAGGCACGAAGCTGGGCGGGTCGAGCAGGATCATGTCCGGCTGGAAAGGCTGCCGGCCCGCGGCGAAACTCTCCAGCACGGCCTCGGCGTCCGCTTCGTCGCAATCGACCAGGCCCTCCACTCCATTGAGCCGGGCGTTCTCGCGGGCGAGCTCCACGGCGGGCCGCGAGCTGTCTATGGCCAGAACCGCCTTGGCGCCGGACTTGGCCGCGTTGACCGCGAAAGCTCCGGTATAGCAGTAGAGATCCAGGACCGTCCGTCCGGAGAACGCTGGCCTCAAAAAGGCCCGGTTGTCGCGCTGGTCGAAATAGTGGCCGGTCTTCTGTCCCTCGCCCATGGGAGCCAAAAAGGACAGTCCGCCTTCCGAGATTGCCGCGCGTTCGGGCACGACGCCGGAAAGCAGGCGGCATTCGCCCGGCAGGCCCTCGAGGCTGCGTTGCCGATGGTCGTTCTTAAGGAATATGCCGCGCGGATCGAGGAGTTCCTTCAACGCCGTCTCGATCATGGGCAGACGCGCCTCCATGCCGGCGGAGAAGATCTGCAGGACGATGCAGTCGCCGTAGCGGTCCGCGACCAGGCCGGGCAGGCCGTCCGACTCGCCGAAGGCCAAGCGGAAAGAGGTCTCCCCAGGACAAACTCTCTGCCGGTAGGCGAGGGCCGCGGAAAGGCGCTTGTGGAAAAAGGCTGCGTCTACGGCCTCGACTTTGGCGGAGAGCATGCGCGCCGCGATGAGGCTGTTGGGATGGTAGAATGCGATGCCGAGGCTCTCCCCGCCGGCCGTGAAGACCTGAGCCAGGGCGCCGGGCGCCCCGCTCCCCTCGACTTTGGCGATCTCGTTGGAAAAGACCCAGAGATGTCCGGCCCGCAGCCGGTCCTCCTGACCTGGCTTCAAGCGCACGGCAAGGACGGTTTCATTTTCAAGCATTGACGCTGTCTCCTGGCCCCGCCTTGAAGGCGCGGCAAAAATCCCCGTTGCGGATGGAAAGCTCCAGAAAGCCCGCGGATCCGATAAGGGCGAGAGGCTCCTTGGGCTGGGCTTGGGCGTAGTGGCGGCGCAAGGGCAGGCGGCGGCCCTTGCAGAAAACATAGCGGCACGATTTCAAGTGCTCCGGCAAGAGGTTGGTGGCGGCATTGCCGAAGCGGTCGACGACGAGGATCTCGCCGCGCACGCCCTTCTTGCCGCACCGGGGCTGCGGGAAAGGCCGGCGTTGAAAATCGGTGATCCTGGGCCCGAGCGCGCTCGGCTTCAAACCGGCCGCGAGCCTTCCGGCCACGGGCGCGAAGATATCGCGGCCCTGGAATGTAGCGCTGACCGCGGACAGCCAAAGCTTGCTGTTCTCAAGGGCGCGGATTTCCCGGAACGGAGTCGGCACCCAGCTCAGGAGGCCGTTGTCCGGGGCGAGGAACTGGTGTCGCGCCGTCCGCGCCCACAGGATGCGCCGCTGCGAGCCCACGCCCGGGTCCACGACACAGACGAAGACAGTCCCCTTGGGGAAGTACGCGGCGCTCGCGCGCAAAGCAAAAGCGGCGGCCGCGACTTCCTGCGGCGGTATCTCGTGGCAGAGGTCCACGATGACGGCCGCTGGGCAGAAGGAGAGGATGACCCCCTTCATGACGCCCACGTAGGCATCATGCTGGCCGAAGTCCGTTAGAATGGCTATCGGCGCGCTCATATCACCCGCGGCCGCCCAGCCTCTGGGAGGTCTCCCGAAAGCGGCGATTCAATCGCCCTCGGTGATGCCGGTGGAAGGATTCTTGCTCGCGTCGGTCAGCGGCGTGCGGTCCGCGCACTGCGGGCAGGAATCCGGCGGAAAGACCTGCAAAGGATACGAAATGAGCGTGCGCACCGGGACGCAGAGGGCGAGGTCCGCCACGGCCCGGTCCACGACCCCGCCCACGCCCACCACCTTGGCCCCGTAAGCCTTGGCCAAGAACACGATCTCGGCGGTGAGGCGCCCCGTGGTGAGCACATCCTGCACGATGAGGGCCCGCTCGCCCCGCTCGATGCGGAAGTCGCGGCGCAGGGCCATCATGCCGTTGATGCGCTCCGTGAAGATGGCCCGGCACTTCTTGGCCCGGGCCACCTCCTGTCCCAACATCACGGAGACCATGTTGGGGGCGATTACCACATCGACGGGTTGAGTGAACTTGGCGGCCAGGGCCCTCGCGATGCGCTGGGCCACGTGCGGGTACTGCAGGACGAGGGCGGTTTGGACATAGACCGGGCTGTGCAGGCCCGACGCAAGCTGGAAATGCCCGTGCACGACGGCGCCGTGCTCCTGCAGCAGGCCCAAAAGGTCCATCTTGTTGAATGTGGTCATGACTCCCCCCCGTGCGTCACAGTTTCCTCAGTTTGTCGAGAACGGATCGGCGCTGCTTAGCCGTGGCCCGGGCCCGCGCCACGGCCTTCTCGATCTCGTCAGACGCCATCTTGCTCAGCCGGGGCTCAAGCTCCGGCAGGTTGAGATTGCCCTTGACCCGGAAACGGATCGCCGGCCGGCCCAACTCGTCCACCCACCACTCCGGCAGTTTGCCCCGGTAGCTGGAGAGACGGGTCATGATGTCCAGGTCCACGGTCTCCTTCGCGAAATCGGCCTGCCCATCAGTAAAAGCCACCATCTGCGGGCTGTCCACGTAGAACAGCCGCGTGGTCGCGACGCCCTGGCTCAGGCCGTAGTCGCCCTCGATGCGCGTGAAGTCGAAGGAGCGAGGATAGGCCGTGGCGGCGCTGAGCACGGAAAGGTTGTTCATCTTGTGCATGTATACGAACGGAAGAAAGATGATTTTAAGAAATTTATTGGCGGCCTGCACCGCCGGAAGATCTTCCACGCGGCCCGGCCCGAAGCCGACCCAGGCGTCGCCTTGGACCCGCTTCAAGGTCGGCGAGACCCCGCGGATGTCCCACAGCATATCCACGTTCTTGCAAGTGAAATTCTTATGCGTGACGGAGCCGATGACGATATGCCCGATCGTGTCCGGAAAATTCCTGGGGATGGAATATTTGAAGATGCGCACCCAAGGCCCGGCGGCCTTGGACGCGGCGCGCCCGGCGGGCGTGGATATCCCGGCCGCGATGTCAGCCACGAAAGACTGCGCGTCTTCCCAACGCAGACGATCGGCCCCACCGGTGACGGCGACCTCCCGGAGGTCCTTGAGGTCGCGCAAGCGCGCCTGGAGCGCTATCCGGGCGCCCAGCAGGCGGACGGCCAGCCGATCCACTTTCAATTCGTCCCGCCTCAGCCTGGCGGACAAGGACATATCGGCGAAAGGCCTGGCAAAGACCACGCCTTGGCCGCCCACGACGGACAGCGCCATATCCTTGAGGTCGTCCGACGCCGACACGGCGAGGTCCGCGCCCTCCATCCTGAAGTTCTTTAACTTCCCCCCGGCGCGGCTCACGCGGACGATCCCTCGACGCAATCGCAGCCGCTGCCAAGGTCCATCCACGGTCATGACGCCACCCAAGACCCCGCGCAGGTCCAGCCTGCCCCATGCGGGATACGCTTCCTTGACCTTGGCCAGAGGCAAGCCCTCGACCGAGACCTCGGCCTGGAGGGTGGCGGAACTGAAATCCACGTTGCCGGCCGCGCTGGCCGCGAACAACGAGGTCTGCGCGCGCAGACTCCTGATGCGCAGAAGGCCAGGGGGCTGGAAGGCCGCCTGGAGGGTCCAATGGCTGGCGGGAAACTGAAGGTCCCACTCGCGCCCGGACAGATGGCGCCAATCCGCGGGGCCCACGGGCGGCAATGTGACGGAGCACTCTATTTCCGCCGGCCGCCAGCCGCTCCAAGCGGCAGCTCCCCGCGCCGCGACGCCGGCCACGATCGCGCTGAACTTCCTGGCCCGCAAGAACGCGCGGGGCCATTCGCAGGAGGCGAGCGACATGGAACCCTCGGCCTCGAACGAACTCTTCAGGCTGCGGCCGGAAAAACTGGTTTCGTTGTCGCAGGAGACCGCGAACGCAAAGGGCCTATCGACGGAGAATCGGTCCACGGTCAAGTTCACATCGTCGAAGCGATAGCTGGTCCCCCGCAGCCGATCCTCGACCCTGATGATGCCGTGGGCGACCACGGTCAGGTCGGCGCCCAAAGACACGGGCAGGGAAAATCGACCCATGGGCATGGCCTGGGCGACGTGGCTGGAAAAAAAGATTCCGGCGGCATTCCACTGCCCGGCCTCGTTGCGGACGAGCTGCAAGGAAGGCCTGACCAGCTTGACCTGGTCGAACTCCAAACGCCGCCGCAGCAGCGCTGCCAGCTTCACCCTGACCAAGACCGTGTCGCTCGTCAGGAAGTACTGGCCCGGCATGTCCCGACGCTGCATCACGCGCACACCCAGGAGCTTGACCCCGCCGGGCGCCAGCAGCACCTTGTCGATCTGGACCGGCAGATGAAGGATGTCCTGGATCTGGGCCACGAACACCGAGCGGATGCGTTCCTCGTTGAAGGCGGCGCGCAGCCCCAGATAGGAGGTCACGGCCAGCAGGACGCCAAGAAGGAGGAGCAGAGCCAGCCCCCGCAATGATACGTGGACCGCATAAAAGAGCCATCTCCCCAGTCTGCGGCCAAGCCCGTTCTTCGCGCCGTGCCCATGCGGCATGCGTTCATTCTACCAAATGCATGACGGCGCCCCAGGTCCGCCGAAATTCTGATGCGGCCGGCGCTAACCGGCGCCGCCCAGGGCCAATACGACCGAAGCGGCGATCGCCGGCATCAACAGGTTGTCGTTGCAGAACCAAGTCGTCGGAAGAAGCTCCACGGCGGCGGCCGCCAGGGCTCCTCCGACCGCAGCCCTGGCACCCAACCCCAATGCCAAGCCGAGCACGAGACAGCTCAAAAAGCAAGCCCCGCTCCCTTCCCAGGACTTGGCGCCCCCAAAGATGCGGTGCCGGCCCCAGGCCTTGCCGACCAATGCCGCGGCGCTGTCGCCCACAGCCTGCCACGCCAATACCGCCGCCACGACGCGAGGGTGGCGCCCCGCGATGAGCATCGCGGCGAAGACGCCCGCCGTGGTGAAGAATAGCCCCGAGACGGACCTCTTCTCGCTGTCCCTGATCAAATCTCCAAACAGCGCGGTCAAGATCCGTCCCAGCCGGCTCGAGAGCAGCCGGGCCGCTTCTCCCGCCGATACTATCGCCAACCAGATGGCCAGGGGCGCCCGGATGCGGGGATAGCCGGCGATCAGGTAGGCGGCCAGATAGACCAAGGAGAGCATGTGGAAAGCCTTGCGGCGCAGTTCCCGCCTCAGATCGCTCATGACCTATGGACCTCCGGCAGAGACCTCACCAAGGACTTCGCGAACCGAAAGCCCCAGACCCAAAACAACGCCGACAGCGTCAGCACCCGGCGCAACGGATCGACCAAAGACACGGCCCTGGGAAAGAGCGCCTTGGTCAGGACCATGACCGCCAATCCGTTGCAGCCGGCGATGATGGCCAGAGAGAACACCAGGCCGCCAGCCGCGGCCAGATCCGGCTGCCGGCGCTGCCAGAGGCACTCGCCGGTCATGAGCAGATGCCAGGCCAAGGTCGCTCCCACCAGAGCCTCGAAAACGCCCGCCCCGCCCCGACCCGGGTTATGCCACAGCCAGAGGCGATAGGCGCCGATCACCAGGATCGTGTAGATGGGCACGCAGTAGGGCGCCAGGGAAATGAAGGTCCCCGAACGGGAAAGCTCCACATGCCCTCCGTCGCTGCGCACCTCCATGCCGTGGACCCGCGCGCCGATAGACCAGGCCGCCAGAACATGCGTCATCTCGTGGCCGAAGACATAGACCCACCGCACGGCCCGGAGCACCCCCGCGCGAAACCCGCGGCCTTGCGACGCCAGCCCCAGAAGCCACAGTCCCAAAGCGGCCAGCGCCCCAATCAAGAACGGCCGTGCGGCCGGCGCGCGCAAGGTCAGCGCGCCGAGACTGCGGGCCGCGGCGCACAGAGTCAGCGCCGAGGTGGGCAGGAGGCCCAAGCCCAAAATGAGCCTGATCATTCCAGCATGTAGTCCTGATAGCGGACATGTCTGGAATCAAGCTCGGCCTTCCAGAGTCGCCTGGCCTCGGGCATCCTCTTGCGCGAGAGCAGGACCCAACGGCTCTCCGGAGGCGAGAACAGCTCCGCTGCGGTCTGAAACCAGACATAAGCGTACTTGAGCGAACTCTCCTTCATGGCTTCGCCGCGCGCGAAGCGCGCCAGGGCCAAGCGCCGGTCCAGGTCCTGCGGCGCGATGCGGCCGGCCTGCTGCTGGGCCTGCCAGCGCGCTGTTTGGACAGCCAGGGCCCGGTCCAGGCAGGCGGCCTTGAGTCCCGGGTGGCGGTTCCATTCCAAGTACTTCTCGCCCTCACGGCAAGCGGCGCGGGCGCGCAGCCAAAGGTCGCAATAGACCATCCCGTAAGCAGCCAGGGCGCAGGCCGCCCACGCCGCAACGGCGCGCCACCGATGCCACGCGGTAAATCCTGATGGCATGGGCTGCATCAGATCATCTTGGCCTCGGGCAATCGAGAGCGCCCTGGCCTAGAGGTTCGTGGTGACCAAGGTTTCCGTGGCGGAGACTCCCTCCACGCCGCGGACCTTGCTTATAACCAACCCGCAGAGCTTGTCCATGGTGTCGGCATCCGCGGATAGGATGGCATCCCAGCCGCCGAAGACCATGAAGACATCAGTGACCCCCGGAACGGCCCGTATGTTCTGAATCGCCTTCTGCTCCTTGCCTGGAGCCAGCTTGCATAGGACGAACGCTTTCATTTTATCTCCTTTGGTTCCACCCGTCGGAACTATACTTGTCGGCCAGCGCATCGGCCAGCGTCAGCCAGGCGCTGTCGATTCCCTGGGACGGCTCGCTGCCCCAAGCGCGGCCTAACCCTCTGGCCAATGCCGCTTCCAATTGCGGCCTGTTCCGCGGCCATCCTTCCACGCGCAGCGAGCCTTGATAGAGCCCGCGCGCGGAGCGCCGGCGCAGGGCCCCCCCTAGCATCTTCCGGCCCCGGCCGTCCACCACGTCGCATGGCTCCGGTCCGGTAAAGCATTGCGCGGGCCGCTCCCCCGGCTGCTTGCGCGCGGGCCAGAGTTCGGCAGCCACACCCATCTCCCGCAGCCCGGCCGCGGCCGCGCCGTGAATCTTCGCATAGATCTCCGCAGGCGGGCTCAGCCTCGTCCAGGGAAAGCACAAAGAGAATGTCAGATCGCCATCATGGAAGACGATGCCTCCCCCGGTCGCGCGCCGCACGACCTCCGCGGCCGGGATGGCGCGGCGGCGCGCCGCGGCCAGAGCTAGGGCGTAAGGCTGGCTGTAGCCGAAGGTGAGGGCCGGGCCGAACCAGCGATAGAAACGCAGGATGATGCTGGCTTCCGGCGCACAGGCCAACAACGCCTCGTCGAGCGCCATCTGGCGCGAGGCATTGAGGACCGGAATCAGCTGGTCTGGGGCAGTCTGCAACAAAAATTCCGATCGCCGAAGGCGTTATCGATGCGGCCCACCGCGGGCCAAAATTTATGCGCCCTCAGCCAGTCCGCCGGATAGGCGGCCTGCTCCCGGGTGTAAGGATGGTTCCAAGCGTCGGCGCACACGGCCGCGGCTGTATGCGGGGCGCCCTTCAACGGGTTGTCCGCACGGTCGGCCTTGCCGGCCTCGATATCCCGGACCTCGGCCCGGATCGCTATCATGGCCGCGCAGAACCGGTCGAGCTCGGATTTCGACTCGCTCTCCGTAGGTTCGACCATCATGGTCCCGGGGATGGGCCAGGAGACCGTGGGCGCGTGAAATCCGAAATCCATGAGCCGCTTGGCCACATCGTCGACGGTGACGTCCGCGGACTTGAGCTGGCGCAGGTCTATGATGCACTCATGCGCCACCAGCCCGTGGCGCCCCTTGTAGAGCACCGGATAGTGCTCCGCCAGTTTCTTGGCCACATAGTTGGCGTTGAGGATGGCCACCTGAGAGGCCGCGGCCAGTCCGGCGGGCCCCATCTGGGCGATGTAGGACCAGGCGATGGGCAGGATGGACGCCGAACTCAAAGGCGCGGCCGCCACCGGCCCGATCCCAGCCCCCCCCTCGATCGCCAAGGTCGGCCGCGGCAAGAACGCCGCCAAGGCCCGGGACACGGCGATGGGCCCCAGGCCTGGGCCTCCGCCGCCGTGCGGGATAGCGAAAGTCTTGTGCAGGTTCAGGTGGCAAACGTCCGCGCCGATGTCCGCCGGCCGGCAGAGCCCGACCTGGGCATTCATGTTGGCCCCGTCCATGTAGACCAGACCGCCGTTCTTATGCACGATGTCGCAGAGTCCCTTGATACCCGGCTCGAAGACGCCGTGGGTCGAGGGATAGGTGACCATGATCGCGGCCAGGTCCAGGGCATGGGCCTCGGCCTTGGCCTTCAGGTCCGCGAGGTCTATATCGCCAGCAGCGGTGCAGGCCACAGGGACGATCTCCAGGCCGGCCAGGGCCGCGGAAGCGGGGTTGGTACCGTGGGCCGATACCGGGATGAGACAGACCTTGCGCTGGCCCTGCCCGCAGGACTCGTGATGCTTGCGGATGACGAGCAGGCCGGTGAACTCCCCCTGCGCGCCTGAGTTAGGCTGAAAAGAGACAGCGCTGAAGCCCGTGATCTCGCAGAGCCAGCCTTCCAGATCCTTGGCGAGCTTACGATAGCCTTCGGCCTGCTCCGCCGGAACGTAAGGATGCAGGCCCGCAAACCCAGGCCAAGTGATGGGCATCATCTCCGAAACGGCATTGAGCTTCATCGTGCAGGAGCCCAAGGGGATCATGGAAGTAGTCAAGGACAAGTCCCTTGATTCCAGGCGCTTGATATAGCGCATGAGTTCGTGTTCGCAGTGATAGCTATTGAACACAGGGTTCTGGAGATAGGGGCTTTGCCGGGTCACACTCTTGGGAAGTTCCGTATCGACCGCAAGCTCGCTCAGGGAGAAACCGATCTTCCTGCCGCCGTTCAAGGATTCAAGTATATCCTCGATGTCACCCTCTCCCGATGGCTCGCCCAAGGCAACGACCACGGTGGATTCATCCAGCCGCCGCAGATTGATACGATGGTCCCGGGCGGCACAGGCCAACGCGGCCTGCGCCTTCTTCGGATCGGCAGTCAGCCGCACAGTGTCAAAGAAGGGCTCTGCGGAGACTTTCCAACCGAGACGCCGGGCGCCTTCGGCCAGAAGCTCGGCCAAGACATGCATCCGCGCAGCGATGCGCCGCAACCCCTGAGGGCCGTGGTAGACGGCGTAGAAGGAAGCGGCCACGGCCAGGAGCACCTGCGCCGTACAGATATTGCTCGTGGCCTTCTCCCTGCGAATGTGCTGTTCGCGGGTCTGCAAGGCCAAGCGCAGGGCCGGCCGGCCTTGGCTGTCCTTGGACACGCCCACGATCCGGCCGGGCATATGCCTCTTATAGGTATCACGGGTCGCGAAATAGGCGGCGTGCGGCCCGCCGAAGCCCATGGGCAGGCCGAAGCGCTGCGCCGAGCCGACGGCCACGTCGGCTCCGAATTCTGCCGGAGCCTTTAGCAAAATCAAGCTCATGAGATCGGCCGCCACGCAGACCAAGGCGCCGGCCTTGTGCGCGGCATCGCAAAACGCGGCATAATCGATGATGCCGCCATCGCTGCAGGGGTACTGGACCAAGGCGCCGAACACCTTTGGGCTGAAATTGAATCGATCGTGGCAGCCGACGATGACTTCAATCCCCGCGGCCTGGGCCCGGGTCTTGACCACGGCGATGGTCTGCGGATGGCAGGCCTCGGACACAAAGAAAGCCTTGGCCTCCGGATTCTGTGAGACAGCCCGCATCATAGCCATGGCCTCGGCAGCGGCCGTGGCTTCATCCAGGAGGGAGGCGTTGGCGACATCCAGACCGGTCATATCCGAGATCATGGTCTGAAAATTGAGAAGGGATTCCAGTCGTCCCTGCGCGATCTCGGCCTGGTAAGGGGTATAGGCCGTGTACCATCCCGGGTTCTCCAGGATATTCCGCTGGATGACGGCCGGCGTGATTGTCTCATGATAGCCCAGCCCGATGCAGGAACGCCAAACCTGGTTGCGCCCGGCCAAATCCTGGAGTTCAGCCAAGGCCTCGGCTTCGGTCATGGCCTCGGGCAGATGCAGAAGACGCTTGAGACGGATATCATCCGGCACCGCGGCGTCGGCCAAAGCCGCCAAAGAGTCGTAGCCGAGGAACTTGAGCATCCCCACCGTATCCTCACGGCTGGGGCCCAGGTGGCGTCCGACGAAGGCTTCGGCCGGGGGCAGCGCCACGGCCCGGGCCTCAGTGGCCGGCATGAGCTTCAGCCGTCTGGAGGAACGCCTGATAGGAGTCCCAATCCATGAGCTTGTTGACCTCGCCGGGATTGGCGGGCTTGAGCTTGAAGAGCCAGCCTTCGTCCTGCGGAGATCGGTTCACGACCGCCGCGTCCTTGGCGAGCGCCTCATTGGCCGCCGTCACCTCTCCGGCTATGGGGGCATAGATGTCGAAAGCTGCCTTGACCGATTCGACCACGCAGCAAGCCTCGCCGGCCTTCACCTCGCGGCCGGGCTTGGGCGGCTCGACGAAGACGATGTCCGTGATCTCGCGCTGGGCATGGTCGGTGACGCCGACGGTGGCGGTCCCGCCTTCCAGGAAGACCCACTCGTGCGTCTTGGTGAAGAGGCAGTTCTCAGGCTTTGGCATTCTTAAGCTCCTTGGAGAGATAGAACGGCATGCGCACGACCTCGGCCGGAACCTGGCGGCCGTGCATTTCGATGGCGACCCTGGCCCCGGGCTTCAGATCCGGCCGGTCGAGATAGCCCATGGCGATGCCCGCGTTCAAAGTGGGCGAGAATGTGGCGCTGCTGAGAATCCCGGCGGACTTGCCATCGACGGAGACTCGATGACCCGGCCGCGGCACGCCGCGATCCATCAGCTTGAGCCCGATGAGGCGGCGTTTGACCCCTTCGGCCTTTTGCTTTGCGAAATGCGCCTTGCCGATGAAGTCTCCTTTATCCAGTTTGACGACCCAGCCGTAGCCGGCCTCGTAGCTGGAATGCTCCATGTCGATATCAGAGCCGTAGAGCAGATAGCCGGCCTCCAGGCGCAGGGTGTCGCGGCAGCCGAGGCCGCAGGGCTTGACGCCCAGGGCGGCACCGCGGCTCATGAGATGCTCCCAGACCTTCGGGGTATGCTCCGCGGGCACGATGAGTTCGCAGCCTTCCTCTCCGGTGTAGCCGGTGCGGGTGACGATGCCGGGCTGGCCGAGGACATCGAGTTCCATAGCGCCGAAGCGCGGGAGGCCGACTACCCGGGGGAAGTCCGCGTTGATGAGCTCAAGGGCCTTGGGGCCTTGGACAGCGATCATGCCGTAGTAGTCGCTCTTGTTCTCGAGTTGGACCTGGAAGCCTTGGGCCTGCTTTTGCAGCCAGGCGAAGTCGTTCTCCAGAGTGGCGGCGTTGACCACCAGGAAGTAGGACTCTTTTCCGAAACAGGAAATGATGAGGTCGTCGACCACACCGCCCTGGTCGTTGGGGAGGTGGGAATAAATGGCGCGGCCGGGTCCGATGCGGGAGATGTCGTTGGTGTTGGTTTTCTGAAGGAAGTCGAGCGCCTGGGGGCCGCGGACCCATATCTGGCCCATGTGGGAGACATCGAAGAGGCCGACTGCGGTACGGACGGTCTGGTGTTCCTTTAATATACCTTCATACTGGACGGGGAGTTCCCAGCCGTGGAAATCGACGATGCGGCCCCCATACTTCTTATGGATATCGTAGAGCGGAGTCCGACGGAGGGATACCATTGAGGTCATGTGCAAAAAATAGCAAATTGGCCGGACCACATGCCAACTTGGCCAATTGCGTCTGGGAGACCCCAACAGCTCAGGTCACCCGGGTACGAATTCGCCTAGAGAATCCCCTTGAGCGGACTATTGTTGTATAATCAATGGCTTTCGAGCTCGTAGCTCAGGGGTAGAGCATACGCCTTTTAAGCGTAGGGTCGTGGGTTCGAATCCCACCGGGCTCAAGATATTGCCCCCATCGTCTAACGGTTAGGACGTAGCCCTTTCAAGGCTAAAACATGGGTTCGATTCCCGTTGGGGGCACCAATCCCGCCTGGGAGGGCGCGTGACGGAACTCGTCGTGGCCCTGGACGTCAGCACCATCCACGAAGAAGAATCCCTCCTGGAACACCTCAAGAACACCGTCAACCTCTACAAGATTGGACTGCGCCTCTTTACCGCGCACGGCAAGCGCGCCGTGGACCTGGTGCACCGCTGGGGCGGCAAGGTATTCCTGGACCTCAAGTTCCACGACGCGCCCGATACCGTGGCCCACGCCGTGCAGGAGGCGCAGCGGCTCGGCGTAGCTGCGGTGTCCCTGCACTTGTCGGGCGGGACCGACATGCTCAAGGCGGCCGCCGAGATTCAGCCTCGGCCCCTGCTTTGGGGCGTCGCCCTCCTGCCCCACCTTGCGGAGAAAGACCTCCGCGTCCTCTCGCCGCGTCCGACCGCGGCGACTTTGTCCAAGAACCTGGCCCGCCTAGGCTGGGTCAACGGCATGGACGGCATCATCTGCCCGGGCCGCGACGTCGCGGCCCTGCGCAAAGCCCTGCCTCATCTCGACATGCGCTTCATCTGCCCCGGCATCCACCCCGCCGCAGGCCCGATGGACGGACAGAAGAAGGCGATGACGCCGGGCGAGGCCGCGGCCTTGGGCATCAACCATATCGTGGTGGGCCGCCCCATCACGCAGGATCCCAACCCTTTGAAGGCCGCGCAGAACATTTTAGCCGAGATGGGCCACGCTGCGGCGGGGGCCTTGGAAAGGCCTTAAGCCGACCGCTGCGGCTATTTCAGAACAGGTCCCTCAAAAACGCCATGAAGCGCCGCCACCAGGCGGACTTATGGCTCGGGATGAAACGCGCTATCCCTTTCCGCCGGCGCGCCGAGTCGGCGCCGGCCAGCAAACCCAGGGCCGTGGCGTAGACCGGGCTGAGCCATTTTTCATCGCCGACCACCTGCTCCGGCCTCGCCATACCGATGCGCGTTTCCAGGCCCATCAACTCCTCGGCGGCGGGGACGATGCCCGACATCAGGCTGCCACCACCAGTCAATATGAGGCCGCCGATTCCGGCCAGATCCGGATAGGGAGAACCCTGCAAGTCGTCGGCCACGACCGAGAATATCTCTTCGACTCTGGGGATGAGGTAGCCCATCATCTCTCGGGCTTTCACCTTGCCCAAGGTCCGGCCGTCCTGACGGTGGAACTCGATCTCGAGGTCGCCGTCCTCTGGCCCGCGGCCCGTGATGCCGTGAGCGATCTTGAGGCGCTCCGCCGTCACCAAAGATGTGCGCAAGCCCACGGCCAAGTCCCGAGTTATGAAATCGGAGCCGATACCGATCTCCCTGGAGTAACGGATGCGGCCTTGCGAATATATCCCGATCGAGAGCGACTGCCCACCCAGATCCAGGAGCAGGGCGCCCAAATCCTTCTCCTCCGGAGTCACCAAAAGATCTCCCGTGGCCAGCAGGCCGCAGACGATCTCGCTGATATCGAAGCCCGCCATGGTCACGGCCTTCGTCAGGCAGTTGATCTGGCTGGTGGAGGCCGTGACGATGTGGACGTCGACCTCCAAAGTCCGCCCTTCCATCCCCACGGGATTGGGCACGCCGCGCTGGCGGTCGAGCGAATAGCTCTGCGGCACCACCTGCAGGACCTCGAAGTCCGGGGAGAGGGGAATGGTCGCGGCGTTGGCCACCACGGCGCGCACATCTTCGCTGGTGATCTCGCGGTCGGTACGGGATATGTTCAGCGCGCCCTTGTTGTTGAACGACCGCAAATGCGTGCCGCGCGCGCCCAAGACCACGTCCGCCACGGTGACGCCGCCGGCCGCGGCCTCCGCGTCGCCGATGGCCCGCTCCACGGCGGACTTGGCCTCGATGATGCTGATCACTCCCCCGCCGCTGATCCCCGGACAAGGGACGCTGGCGCCGCCCAGCACTCGCGTGCGCCCGGTCCCAGGTTCGGGCGCGCCGATAAGGCAGGTCACCCGGCCGCTGCCCATGTCGAGGCCCGCGATCAAGTCAGAGTTCCCCATACATTTGACCTCACTTAAATAGCCGGCCGGTCACGGCGTCAGGTCAGCGGGGGAAATAAAAACCGCCGCAGAGCCATGCTGCGCGCATGATGCTAGCCCTCGGCGGGTTGGCACAACATTATAGCGCCGATTCGAACGTTGTCAAGCGGCGGCGCAGGCCCCCAATCCTCAAACCTGGAAACGACAAGCGACCGACACCAGTTCCTATTACAAAATGACGACTCCTGCCACGGGCTGCTGGGCCAGGGATTCATTACGGGCCTCCCTAATTCCCGCCCTGCGCTCTCAGAGCCTCCGCCTGTCGGCGCGCCGCCGCGGCCTCCGCCCCCTTGCCCTCTTCTTCATAGACCGCCGCCAACCGCGCCAGCGTGCCGGCCGCCGGGCCCTTATCGCCACGACCCATGAAGAACTCTATCTCCTTCAGATACAGAGCCTCCAGCCCCCCCCACCGCTCCTGTGCTTCGTAGAGTCCCGCCAAGGCCGCCTCCGCCTCGGCCATGGCCGGATCGGCCGGCCGCAAGCCGCGCGCCGCCAGAATCCGGCGCAAAAGCGCCTCAGCTTTGGGATTATCACCCAACTTCAAGTATCGCCGCGCGATCCACGAGATGACATCGATGCTCTGCTCATCGACCGGAACGCCTTCGTATCCCTTCTCCAGCCGCTCCGCCAGGGCCGCCGCCTCCGGCTGGCGCGCTTGCCCGACGAGAATATCCCCCAAACCCATGGCCGCGACCGCCCAGTCCTGGCGCGGGCATCCCGGCCCTGGCTCGCAAGCGGCCAAGGTCTGCCGATAGAATCGCTCCGCCTCCACCAATTGCCCTTGCTGGTCCAGGCTCTCCCCTATGCGAGCCAGAACAGTCACTCTCGCCACTGTTGCAGCGGATGCAGGCAGGGCTTCCAGGTTCTGCAACGCCTTCCGGAAGTCCGCCTCCGCCTCCCGGGGGCGCTGAAAATCCAAGGAAAGGTTACCCCTTCCAAGGTAGCCGAGGGGACTTGCGGTATCCAATGCGATGAAACTCTCAAATTCCCGCTTGGCCCGCGCATAATCGCCCGCCTTCCTGTAGGCCTCGCCCTGGTATAGATAAATCCCGCCCAACTCCCCAGCGACCCCGGCTTCCTTCGGATTGAGGGCCCAAGCCTCCTCCAAGGCGGTCATCGCTTCAGCGTTCTTGCCTTCGGACCGGAACAGCAGTCCCTGGACCGCCAACGCCGCCGGCCGTTCGGCCTTCAGGCCCGCCAGCTTCTTCTCGACCTCGGCCAGACCGGCCGCGTCGCCCGCCGCCCGATAAAATTTTCCCAGTCTGACCAGGGCATCATCGACCAGTCCCAGTGCCTGCCGGCGCGCCGCCGCAGCCCCCGGACCCTTGCCCGCGTCTTCATAAACCCGAATCAAGCCGGACCACGCCTCGGCCTCCAAGTCTTTGTCACCGTGGCTCATGAAGACCGCGAGCGCCTTCACAAAGAGCTCCACCGCCTCCGCCCGCCGGCCCTGCGCTAGACGGACCCGCGCCAAAGTTTTTTGAGCCTGGGCCGCAGGCATATCGCTCGGCAACCCTGCGCGCGCCACAAGTATCCGGCGCGAGAGCGTTTCGGCCTTGGCGTGATCGCCCACCATCAAGAACAGGTCAGCAAAGTGTACGAACCATATGACATTGCCGTCATTGAGCGCCACGCCTTCGTAGGTCGTCGCCAGCCTTTCCGCCAGGGCCTTGACCTCGGGCTTTCGCCCCCGCCTGGCGTAAAATTCCGCCAAATGGAAGGTCGCCTCCGCCCAGTCCTGACGCGCGCACCCGGACTTAATCTCACACAATGCCGCCGCCCGCTGGTACGATTCCTCCGCCTCCGCGAATTTGCCCTCAGCGACGGACACATCACCCAAAGAATCCAAGAAGCCCGTCCGCCAATGCGGGTCACGTCCGAATTCCTCCAAGCCGCGGCGATAGGCCGTCTTGGCCTCTGCCAGCCGCGACTGAGAGAACAGATTGCGCCCCAGACGAAAGAATGCCTCTTTCGATTGTGCCGGATCAGATAAGGGCTTGGCCTCCAGCCTCTGCAGCGCCTGCCGGTAGTTCGCCTCGGCGTCCTGGGGACGATGCAGCTTCTCGTAACAGCCTCCCAGGCGGAGGTAGCCGAGGGGGCTTGCGGTGTCCACTGCGATGACGCTCTCAAACTCCTGTTTGGCCTGCGCGTAGGCGCCCGCTTTCAAGTAGATGTCACCCTGCTCGAGGTAAGCTGCAGATATCTTGGCGTTGATTCTTTTGGCTTGAGCCAACACCTCCGTGGCTCTGTCCAACCGGCCCATGCGAAGATAGGATTTCGCGAGTTCTATGGCAAGCTTATAGTCCTGCGGCTTCTGCTTGAACATCTGCTCCAGAACGAGAGCCTGCTTCCCATATTGGCCCGACCCTTCGTAGGCCCGCGCCATCGCCTCCTGGACCTCTAGGTAGTCTGGCGGGAGGGCCGCAGCCTGCTCCGAGGCAGCAGCCGCTTGTACGCCATTGCCTTGCGCATGCCCAGGCCGCCCCAGCGCCAGCAGTACCGCCGGGCCCATGCAAAACAACGCCCTCCGCGCGCGGACGCCGTGATGACTCAGGATAATCCACCCATGTTCAGCCGGCTGCCCGAAGCTTGATGTGGTCTTCAAGATTTCCCCCCCTGCGTCCTCAGAGCCTCCGCCTGCCGCCGCGGACATAGGCCCCTGGCCCTCCTTTTTTAAAGGCAGTAGCCAGTCCCTCCCGAGCATCAACCGCTGACCGCTTGTTACCATAAGGTCTTGAAGGCATCGGTCATCTTCAGATACAGTTCCTCCGCCTCCGCCCACCGGCCCTTCTCCAAAGCTAGCCTAACCAAGGCCTCCTCTGCATGGACTATGACGGGGTCGGCTGGCAGGGCGCCGCGCTCGGCAAGAATTCGGCGCAATAGTGCCTCGGCCTTCGCGCTATCGCCCAGCTTGACATATAAGTCCGCGAGTTCGCCCATCTGCCGGTTGCTGTGCGCGTCACTTGGGACCGCCTCGTACGCGCTGCCGACACGCTCCGCCAAGGCCGCCGCTTCAGGCCTGCGGCCCTGGGTAGCGTAATACATCCCCACCTCGCAGAGGATATCCGCCCACTCCAGCCGCGAACAGCCGCCCTCTGCCGCGCAAGCCGTCGCCGTCCGCAGCGCCTGCTGAATAGACCGTTCCGCCTCATCGGCCCTGCCCTGTTCCGCAGCCAGTGTACCCAAAGCCCACCAATAACGCGCGCGCCAAAAGGGACCGATAGGGCTGCTTTCAACAGCTTTACGGAACACCGCTTCGGCCTCCGCGGATTTCTGTTGGCCGTTGAGAGCATTGGCTAACCATCCCAGGGCATGGCCCAAGGCATCCGGATCGGGTCGCGGGCTTGCCTCCAGCAACCGCACCGCCTGGCGGAAACACTTCTCCGCCTTGCCGAATTGTTCATGCCGGGCAAAATAAGTGCCCAAATGCTGGTAGCCGATAGGATTCGCGGGGTCCACCGCGATGAGAGCTTCGAATGACTGCTGGGCTTGCGCGGACTCGCCGGCGTACATATAGGCGTAGCCCTGCTCGAGGTATGCCTGGAACTCCCTGCCTCCGATCTTCTTGGCGCGGGCAAAAGCCTCCTTGGCCCGGTCCGACCGGCCAATGCGAAGGTAGAATTTTCCCAACTCCATGGCGAAGGCGTAGTCCTCCGGGCTCTGCTTGAGCGCATTATCCAATACGTCCGCCGCTTCGGCATCCTTTCCCTCAGCATGCAGCAGTCGCCCCAGCGCCAGCAGCGCCGCGCGACGCTCGGTCTGCAATCCCGCCAGGTCATTTTTGACTGCGGCCAGTTTCGCCGCATCCCCCGCCGCGTAATAGCGCTCGCCGAGCTCCTCCAGACGGCTCACCTCATCGGCCGGAACCGGCGCGGGGCCGCCCTCGGCTGACGAAGCGAGACCGGGAAAAGCAAACAGCGCCAACGCCCCGAACCAGAAGAGTGCCAACCGGCCTCGTGTGCCGAAAAGCCGCATGCTCGATGGAATGGTCATTCCTAGACCGATTGATGCATCCAAGGCCCAACGCCCGGAATGATCCGTCATCATCCCTAACGATTACTTTTTCGATTATACTAGTTATTGCCGCGTACGGAGCCGTGTCTCCCTCCGCCCGGCTATGGTATCATTCCCCCCGGGGCAGGATCAGGGAGGAGCCGCCATGAAACAGCGCAGACTCGGCCGTACCGGCCTCGTCGTCCCCGCCATCGGGCTTGGCTGCATGGGCATGTCCTTCGCCTACGGCCCGGCCGACGAATCCGAATGCCTGCGCGCCTTGCGCAAAGCCCTCGACCTCGGCATCAATTTCTGGGACACCGCCGAAATTTACGGGCCCTACAAGAACGAGGAACTTCTTAGCCGCGCGCTCCAAGGCCGCAGGCAGGAAGTCATCGTGGCTACGAAATTCGCGTGGCAGCTCGGCCCCCAGGGCGAGCGCGTCAAGCTCGACGGCAGCCCCGCCAACGTGCGCCGCGCCCTGGAAGGCTCGCTGAAGCGCCTGCGCACCGATTACATCGACCTCTTTTATCAGCACCGCCTCGACCCGGCCACGCCCGTCGAAGAAACGGTCGGAGCCATGGCGCGGCTCGTGCAGGAAGGCAAGGTCCGCCACATCGGCCTCTCCGAAGTCGGGCCCGTCACCATCCGCAAGGCCCACGCGGTGCATCCCCTGGCCGCACTGCAGTCCGAATACTCCCTCTGGGAGACCGGTATCGAGGTCAAGGTCCGGCCCGTGCTGCGCGAACTCGGCATCGGCCTGGTGGCCTATAGCCCGGTCGGCCGCGGCTTCCTCGCCGGCGCTGTTAAGAACGTCGAAAAACTCGCGCCCGAGGACTTCCGCCGCAACTCGCCGCGTTTTCAAGGGGAGAACTTCAAGCAGAACCTTCTGCTGATAGAGGCGGTCAAGGACCTCGCCCGCGCCAAGCGGGCCACGCCCGCCCAGATCGCCCTGGCCTGGCTGCTGCGCCAAGGTCCGGACATCGTCCCCATCCCCGGCACCACCAAGGCCCAGCACCTGGAGGAAAACGCCGGGGCCGCCAGCATCGGATTGTCCGAGAAGGACTGGGCCGAAGTCACGGACATCTTTAAAAAATTCCCCGTAGCCGGGGCGCGCTACCCCGAATCCATGATGCGGTTCGTCAGCGTCCCTTAAGTGGCGGCTCTTCAGACGCCGGACTGGGTTCAGGACGCGGTCTTCTACCAGATATTTCCCGACCGCTTCGCCCGCAGCCGCCGCGCCGCCCGGCTCTGCAACCTCGAACACTGGGACTCCCCCCCGACCACCTACGGCTTCAAGGGCGGAGACCTCCTTGGTGCGGCGGAGAAGCTCGACTACCTGCAAGACCTCGGGGTGACCGCCGTCTATTTTACTCCCATCTTTACTTCTGCGGCCAACCACCGCTACCATACCATCGACTATTTCTCTGTAGACCCGATCTTGGGCGGCAACGCCGCCCTGGCCGAGTTCCTCAAGCAGGCCCACGGCCGGGGCATCCGCGTCGTCCTCGACGGCGTCTTCAACCACACCGGCCGGGGCTTCTACCAGTTCAACCACACGCTGGAAAACGGATCAGCCTCGCCCTACCTCGATTGGTTCGTCTTCGACCGCAAGAGGCTGCGCCCCGCCTCCGGGCTCAACGCCTATCCCCGCCGGCCCGGAGAAGACCTTGGCTACCACTCCTGGCGCTGCTATCCCGCCCTGCCCAAGCTCGACACCCGGACCCCTGCCGTGCGCGAGTTCATCTTCTCCGTGGCCGAGCATTGGGTCCGCTTCGGAATAGACGGCTGGCGTCTCGACGTGCCCGCCGATATAGACGATGACGCCTTCTGGCAGGAGTTCCGCCGCCGGGTCAAGGCCGTCAACCCCGAGGCATACATCGTCGGCGAGATCTGGGGTGAGGCGGGCCGCTGGCTGCAGGGCGACCAGTTTGACGCAGTCATGAACTATCTCTTCACCAAGGCCGCATTGGCCGGCCTCTGCGACCGCCTCGACTTGGATCTTGTCCATAGAACCGGCTCGGATTACCGCAAGGTCAGGCCCCTCTCCCTGCCCGCCTTCTCCAAAGAGATGGACCGCATGCTCCGCCTTTACGATCCCGCCGTGACCCGCTCCCAGCTCAACCTCCTCGACAGCCACGACACCCCGCGCTTCCAGACTTTGGCGGGCGGCGACGAGACGGCCTTGCGCCTGGCCGCCGCATTGATGTTCGCTTTCCCCGGCGCGCCCTGCATCTATTACGGAGACGAGATCGGCATGGAAGGCTCTTGCGACCCCGACTGCCGACGCGCTTTCCCTTGGGACCGCTGGCGCTGGAACCACGGCCTGCGCGATTTCTTCAAGCGCCTCATCCGCCTGCGCCGCTCCAGCCCCGCCTTACGCCGCGGCGAGTTCGAACGCCTGCATTGCTCGGACGGCGTTTACGCCCTGCGCCGCAAGCTCGGCCGCGAGGAGGTGGTGGTCGTCCTGAATCTCAGCCGGCAGAGCCGCAGCGTTTCGTTGGACCTGCCCGCGACGGAATGCGGCCGCGCGGCGACGTGGCGGGAGGCATGGAGCCGGCGCATACGCCGCTCCCAGCAAGGTCGGTTGGCCGGCTTGAGCTTGAGGCCGCGTGACAGCTTGATCCTGCAAAGAGAGCCATGAGGATGCCACCCTCGGACGCGTGGCTCCGGCCTCTGGGGACGGCACTATTGTGCTGGGGGATACTGGCGGCTGCGGCCGCGCTGGAGCCGCACATATCCTACAACCGCTGGGACAACTTCGAGTCCCAGCTCGCCCCGATCCTCGAGACCAACCGCCAGTTGACGCGCGGCGCCCTGCCCCTTTGGAACCGCTGCCAAAGGCTCGGAGAGCCGCTCCACGCCGGCGCGCAGGGCGGCACGTTCTATCTGCCCTACACCCTCTGCTACCTGCTCGTCCATGGCCTGGGCCTCGGCGACGGCGCGCTGACGGCCTGCATCGTCATCCTGCACATGGGCCTGGGCGCGCTGGGTTGGTACCTCCTCATGAGCGCCTTGGGGGTGCGCCCCATCCTGGCCGCGGTGACCGCGATCGGAGCCATGTGCGGCGGCTTCCTTACGGCCGTCTCCTCGGTCTGGATATTCATGATGGCCGTGGGAGCGTGGCTGCCCTGGCTCGCCTGGGCGGCCATGCGGGTCGTCGAAAAGGCGGGACGCGGCTGGAATTTATTCTTGACCGCAGCCCTCTGCGCCGTGGCCGCGGTGGGTCATCCGCAGATGGCGGCCTATGCCTGGCTATTCACCTTCCTCTGGGGCGCGCTTCATGCGGCGCTTGTGCTGCAGAAACCGCGACAGACTGCGGCTCTGGCGCTGCCCGCGACCGCGGCGGCCCTGCTCTGCGGCCCGATTCTGCTTCCCGCCTGGGAACTCTGGCACTTCTCTCTGCGCGGTGTCTTCACGGCGTCCGAATTCGTCTCGCGCTCGGCGCGGCCGACGGCGTTGGCGGCACTGCTGCAGCCGCTGTGCGCCGCGCGCAACGGTTTTCTGCCTCTTTCCGCCGCGGCCATGCCGCACGCCGGTTTCTGGGCCTTGCCCGCTATCCTGCTTGGCGCGCTCAGCCTTCGGAGCGAAGTCGCGGCCACAGGCCCGGACCACGCGCTAGCCCGAAGCTTCGGTGTCGCGGCCGCCCTGTCGGTCCTCTTCCTCATCTTTGCTATCGGGCAGTACGGCTTCATCTATCCCTGGACGCGCATCCTGCCGGTCTGGTCCTCGTTTAGATGGCCGTTCCGCTTCCTGCTCCTCGCGGAGGCGCTGACGGCCATGTGCGCGGGAATGGGCCTGGAACTCTGCGCCAGGCGGATCGTGACCCTGCGCGCGCGGCGCCACGCCTTGGCGGCCGCCGGCCTGGCGCTCGCCGCGGCGCTGGCCTGCCTAGCGATCGGAGCCTCCCCAAATCTGCGCACCCCGGCGGGCATGCTGGCGCTGCTGGCCGGCTGCGCCAGCATCCCTTGCGTGGCGCTGGCCGCATCCAAGTCCGCCCGGCTCTGTCTGTTGGCTCTGGCCGCGGCATCCGCTGCAGGCTTGGTGGGCGTCTGCCACAATCTCGGCCTGAAGACCTATGACGAGCCTTTCCACGGCCTCCCCCCGGAACAGCGCGGACTGGACCCGGAGTATCGCGTCTTGACCGTTAGCCCGCTACCGGACCAAATCGAGGGCCGGCCGACAGCCTTGCGCGAATACGGTCTCGCCGAGTCTGCGACTTACGACGGCTACCGCAGCGCCTCCGGGTTGCTCGCGCCCCTGGCCTTGCGTTGGTATGCGGCCCACCTGCCCACCGACCTCTTCGGGGCGCTCCACCCGGCGGTTCTGGCGACCGCACTGGACAGCCATCTCCTAAGCAGCTTCAACGTGCGCTATGTGCTTGTCGGAAAGGAAGACTCTACAGCGCGCCGCATTGTGGAAGGGGCGCGAGGCTACCGTCTCGTCAAGACCGGGGGACGCACACTCCTCTACGCCAACGACTCGGCCCTACCGCGGGCTTACTTCGCGAGCGGACTCTTCCCGTACCAGGGAAGAGCGATTGATTTCTCGCGCGGTATGCTTCTCAACGAAGCGCCCCTGCGCAGCGCTTTTGTGGATTCCGGCCGATTCGGTCCCTTGCCCGCGGCCCAAGTTCTGGCCGCGCAATGGCGGCCACACGGAGCGACCTTCACGGTGGCTGCCCCGCAGGGAGGCTTCTTAATCGTTTCCGAGGGCTACTATCCGTCCTGGACCGCGGCAGTCGACGGGCGGACAGCCGAGGTGATGCGCGTCAACGGCGCCCTCCAGGGCGTCACCGTGCCGCCGGGAAGCCGCACCATCATCTTGGAGTTCACCTCCCTGTCCCTGCGCTGGGGCTTCTTCCTGGCCTGCGTAGGCCTATGGCTGAGCCTGGCAGGCTACTGCAAGGGCCGGTATTTCTCAGCCTGGGCGAAGCGGCGCGCCGCTCCCTGATAGTCGCCCTTCTGGTAAAGGACGGTCCCGGCCTGCATGAACATCTCGTGCGCGGTACGGGCGGCTTCCTGGGATTGCCGCCGCGCTTCCTGTTCCTGGCCTGCCTCATGGAGAGCTTCGGCCAGCTTGAAGCGCGCGAAATATGACCGGGGTTGGACCGCGACGGCCCGGGTCCATAAGCTTCGGGAATCATGCCATATGCCGATCTGCCGCCGCGTGGCCAGGACCAATCCCAACAGGAGCACGCCGGCAACGACCCTCAGCCAGTGCCGGCCGGCGCGGCGCTCGGCGGCGCTCAGCGCGGCCCCCAGAAGCAGGAACCAGCCGAGGGAGGGCAGATAAGTGTAGCGGTCGGCGGCGATGGCCCGTCCGACCTTGACCAATCCCAGGACCGGCAGCAAGGTCGCCAGATAATAGACCCAGACCGCGAGCCCCGCGGGCCAGCGCTTGCGCAGGAGGATGAGCAGGACGCAGAGCGCGAGGGTGGCCGCGGCGCCGTAATAGAATGGAGCGGGGTCGAGCAAGAAGGACCGCTCATACAGCGGGGAGAGTCCGGCCGGCCTAAGCGTCTTTAATAGGTAGAACGCGGGCCCGAAAAGGGTCTGCGCCAGACGCGGCGCCATCCCGTACTCGGCCAGAGGCACGACGGAAGAACCCGTGCCTTCCGCCCAGAGTTCCAGCATGAGGGTCAGGAGGCAGCAACAGAGGAACGGGATTTTTTCCAGCAGGACGCCGCGGTAGGGCGGGGCCAGCCAAGACGCGGGCCGGGCCGCAGGGAGACGGCGCAAAGGATAGATGTCCAGGATCAAAAGCGCGACGGGCAGGGGCCAGCCGGAAAGCTTGCAAAGCAGTGAAAGCAAGAAACAGGCGCAGCTTGCCATGCGCCAGCGCCCCGCCATGCTCGTATCCGTGGCACGCGCCGCTTCCAGATAACAGAGGATGGACCCCAGGAAGAAAAAAGCCGCCAGGACGTCACCACGCCCGGCGAGCCAGGCCACGGGTTCGACTCTAAGAGGGTGGCAGGCGAAGAACAGAGCGGCGAAACCCGCCGCCCAGCGCGGCCCCGCGCCGTCCTCCCGTGATCCTGGCCACGCCAGCAAGCGCAGGGCGAGCAGATAGAACAGGACCGCGTTGGCGCAATGGATACAGATGTTGGTCAGGTGATAACCGGAGGCGGACATGCCCCAGAGCGCGTAGTCCGCGGCCGCGGTCAGCCAACTCAGCGGCTGGTAATGTCCCCACAAGGGCGTACTCGCCATCCAGCGCAGTTGCGCCCAGCCCAGGCCGCGGTAATGGAGATTGGAAAGCAGGTTGACGTCGTCGTCCCAATTGACGAAGCCGTTGTTCCAGGCAGGCAAAAACACCGCGAAGCACAAAGCCGCGACCGCGAGCGGCGGCAGCCACCGCTTTGCCTGCTGCATCGGCCGCTAGAGTCCCAACTCTCCGGCGATGGCCAGCATGGCAGACACGGCGAGCTGCGCGAACTCGGGCAGGGGTATACCGATCGCCTCGCACTCCCGGATGACGTCGCGGTCCACCGACGCCGCGAAAGCCTTCTCCTTCATGCGCTTGACCACGGAGGAGGGCTTGACGCTGGCCAGCTTCTTGTCGGGGTATACCAGGGTCGTGGCGGTCACCAGGCCCGTGATGGTCTCGCAGGCGGCCAGCGCCTTGTGAAAGATGGCGCTGCGCTTGGCCCCGGCCGCGGTTTCGTTGTGCATGCGGATGGCTTCGACGATATCGGGTACCACGCCCCGCGCGGCCAGCATCTCAGCGGTCTTGAGGCCGTGCGTGTTCATGTCGCCGCCCGTCAGCTCCACGTCCAGGTCATGCAGCAGGCCGGCCATGCCCCAGGCAGCCTCGTCTTGTCCCAGCCGCCTAGCCGCGGCGCGCATCACCGCTTCGGAGGCCAGACAATGCTTGATCATGGCGGGGCTCTTCACATGCTCGCGCAAGAGCGTCAACGCCTCGTCCCGGCTCATATTCGCGTCGGGGATCATGACACCTCCGGGCGCACGCGGTGCGCCATATCCTTGGGCAGAACGATGGAAAGCTCCACGAAACCCGCGCAGCGGCCATCCCGATACCAGGGTGCCTGGTGGATGAGTTTCTTGACTCCGCGCTTCTCCACCGTGTAGGTGTTGGCGCGGGGCTCCTTGAGCATGCCGGCCAGCATCGAGCGGGCCGGCTCGGGATGGCAGTCCAGGATATTCTTGCCGATATAGGCCCGGCCGCCGTCCTTGGCGAAGACCTCGCCCGCGGCGCGGTTCATGCCCAGCACAACCCCGGAGGTGTCGCAGACCGTGATCGCGGCGCCGAATTCCTCCGTCCAGTCTGACGATTCCATACTCTGAATTATACGCATTATTGATATACTTGGGGTCATGGACGCTGCCGCGTTTCGCAAACTTGTGGACCGGATACAAGTCCTCCATGCACCCAGCCACGCGCTGGCAACCTTCGGCGCCACCCGCGTTTCCTATCATCTCGTCTCTCCCGTCGATGACATGAAGGACCGCACCCGCCTGCGCAAGGGCACAGTGCTCTCGGAGAAGCCCAAGATTCTTACCCCGGAAGCCCTGACCGAGCGCTTCCAGGGCTTCGGGCGCAAGGCCTCGGAGTTCGCGCAATGGCTCTCCCCCGCCTACGGCGACCTGCTGCGGGCCCTCGAATACAATTTTAAGAATAAGGATCTGCGCACGCGCGTGCTGGCGGGCGGACCGGCCGAGGTGGCCGAGCGCATCATCGCGGACCTCAAGCGCCGGGAGGCCCCGGACGAGGCGGTCATCGGCTGCCCGGACGCGGCGTGGGGCCTGGCGCTGATGAAGTTCACCTTGGACCATGCCTCCAGATCCTTTCCCGTTCAGGTGCGCGACCTGGAGCGCCGCGGGCTCTTCGACCCTGCGCGCAAGGAGGAAGACCGCCGCCGGCAGGAGATCGAGCGGCTTTTCGCGGCGACGCACGCGGACCACAGCGTCGTCGAACTCCTCGGCCGCAAGCTGCGCGAGTACGGGCTCTTCTCGGAGTACGAGGACCGATTCCTGTCGTTTTTCTAAACCAGCTCAAGGAGATTCATCCATGGGAAATCTAAACAAAGTCATGCTCATCGGCCGCCTCACCCGCGACCCTGAGATCAAGACATTCAGCAACGGGGGCAAGGTCGCCAACATCGGCTTTGCCGTCAACAACCGCCGCAAGAACCAACAGACCGGCCAATGGGAAGACGTCCCGGTCTGGCTGGACCTCAAGGCTTTCAACCGCGACACGGGCCGCAAGCTCGCCGACCTGGTCGAGCAGTCCCTGCATAAGGGCCAGCAGGTCTACTTCGAGGGCCATCTCGTCCTCGAAGAGTGGACCGGCAAGGACGATGGCAAGGCGCGGACCAAGATGGTGATTCATGTAGACGACATGCAGTTCCTCGAAAAGCGCGAAGGCGATGGCGGCGGCAGGGCCGGTTCGGCCCAAAGCGCCCCGGCCAAGACCTCCGCGGCCGACGACAAGGAAATCGAGGACGCGCCGTTCTAAAAGGCCGTAACACGCGTCCCGCCCTGGCCAGACCAGCGGCGGGACGCGTCCGCCTTTTATGTGCTAAAATCCGACTGCGCTTCATCGTCAGAAAATCATGCTCCGACCATCATTAGCTCGCCGCCTCTGCGCCGTTGTCGTGATACTGGCCGCTTCGGCGACATCGGTGCTGGCCGTACGCGGCCACCAAAAGCCCTACGCTCCCGACGCTCCGGCCTATCGGCAGAAGGGCGCTGCCGACGCCCCCATCGTCATCGTTGAATTCTCGGATTTCCAGTGCCCGGCCTGCCGCTATGCCGTAGGGCCCGCTAAGAACCTGATCGCGCTCTACGGAAAAGATGTACGATTCATCTTCAAGCATTTCCCCCTCATGCAGCACCCGCTGGCCAAAGGCGCCGCGATTGCCGCCGAATGCGCCGGACGGCAGGGGCGGTTCTGGGACTTCCATGACCTGATCTACGAAAAGCAGGAAGACTGGTCCAAGGATACGGGCGGGACGAATCTGCAGGACTATGCCAAGAGCCTGAGCCTCGACCTCGCCGCATTCTCCGCCTGCATCAAGGACCCCTCGGCGGCCGCGCTCGTGGCCCAAGACATCAAGGAAGGCAACGACCACTGGATACTCTCCACCCCCACTTTCTTCATCAACGGCAAGCGTTTCATCGGCGCCCCGAATCTGACCGGACCCGGCGTGATATGGATAGACAAGATCCTAAAGAAGAACTGATTTTGGCGCCGACCGCCGACCCGTGGCTCGGCCTCGCGGCCCGGGTCATCCTAGGCCTCGTCTTCGTCGTCTCCGGCACGCTCAAGGCCGCAGCGCCTGCGGAAGAATTCGCCTGGGTCATAGAGAACTACCACCTGGTGGCCTCGCACGACCTTATTCTTATAATGGCCACATTCCTGCCCTGGCTGGAAGTGGTCTGCGGCTTCGCCTTGGTTTTCGGTTTCCTGACCCGCGCCTCCGCCGCAGTCGTTGGCGGGATGGCGCTGACTTTCGCGGCCGCCATCATCGCCACCAAGATCAAAGGGATAAAGCTCGCCAACTGTGGCTGTTTCGGCTTCGGCTGGCATCCCAGCCCCAACCAAGAGCTGGGGAACAACGCCCTCTGGGCCCTTTGCGCCTTTCAAGCCTGGCGCCGGGGGCGCGAGCGGTTGAGCCTGGACAACTGGTGCGATTCCGGATATCCCCATGGCTAAGATACTCATCATCGACGACGATTTCTCCATCGTAGAGCTGCTTACCGACGTCCTGGCCCGCGAAGGGCACAGCGTGGAGAGCGCGGGCGAGGCCGTGGTGGGCATGCAGAAGGCCCGCGCCCTCAAGCCGGACCTCATCATCCTCGACTACCACATGCCGGGCATGACCGGCGCGCACCTTTTCGAATCCTTGCGCCGCAACCAGGCCACCAGCCGCACTCCCATCTTATTCATGAGCGGCGAAGCCTCCGGCGAGGACATACTCCGGGAGATCGCCTCTCCGGACGGCGCCAGCTTCCTGGCCAAGCCCGTCCGCCTGGAGGACTTCCGCCGGTGCGTACGGGAACTCCTGGCGTCGAGCGGCCCCCCGCAGCCCATCAAGTCGTAGCCGTCCGTTTTTGCTATCATAGCGCCGTATTTCACGGAGAGCCCATGCCAACGATTAGGATGGAAAGAACTCATCCCAGACTCTGGGCGCTGGCCGTGGTCTCGGCGTGCGCTTTGGCCGCCTCCGGCTGCGCCACCGCCAGCCGCAGGGCCAAAGCCAAAGCCGCCCGGGACAAGTCCGCGGCCGCTGAAGAGACGGCGCGGCCCGCGGAAGTCCCCGATGTGGATGTGACCGAGGCCAGCGTGCGCGGCAATGAGTTCGCGACGGTCCCGGAACTGGAAACGATCCATTTTGACTATGACAGCGCGGACCTGGCCGACGCCGCGGCGCAGACCCTAAAGAAGAACGCCGCTTATCTGAAATCCCAGTCCGGGCTCGACGCGCTGGTGGCCGGGTTCTGCGATGACCGCGGCACGGTCGAGTACAACCTCGCCCTGGGACAGAAGCGCGCCAAGGAAGTGCGCGAATACTACATCCGCCTCGGCGTGCCGGCCGCCGCCCTGGGCACGATCAGCTACGGGAAGGAATCCCCACTGTGCTCTGACGCCAACGATGAGTGCCGCGCCCGCAACCGCCGCGCTGAGACCAAGGTGCGCGCCCACGCGGCGCCCGAGCCGGCCACCGCCGCCGAAAGCGTCCAGCCATGAGGCTGGTCCCGGCTGCCTTCCTGGCCGCACCCGTCCTGTTGCTGGCAGGATGCATCGCCACGCAGCAAGACGTCCTGGACCTCGGGAACCAGACCGAAGAGCTCAAGCATCAGGTCAGCGAGCTCAAGACCGCCGTCAACTCCATGCAGGGCAACCAGGCGGACCTCAGCGTGCAGATCAAGCGCCTGCAGGAAAGCCTCACCGCCTTCGGAGAGACCACGCGCCATTCCGAAGGCGAGATGAGCCAGCTCGCCTCCAAGATCGACGATCTCGCCGCCACCATCACCAGCAAGGTCGCCGCCATAGGCACGACCCTGACCGCGACCCAGGCCAAGGGCCTGGACGAGCAGAAGGCGGCGTTGGCCAAGCAGGAAGAGACCTTGGCCAGCCAGATGCAACAGGTCACCCCCACGGAACTCTTCCAGACGGCCGAGGCTCGGCTGGCCAAGAAATCATTCGACCTGGCGGCCAAGGGCTTCGGCGACTATCTCTCCCGCTTTCCCAAGGGCGCACTCGTCGACGTGGCGACCTTCGACCTGGGCGAGGCCTACTTCGGCCTCAAGAAATGGGAGTCCGCTGGACGGCAATTCGGGATATACCTCGAGAAATATCCCAAAAGCAGCCTGACTCCTTCCGCCCGCATCAAGTACGCTCTCTGCCTGATCCACCTGGGCAAGAGCACCGCCGAGGCCCGCCAGTACCTGGAATCGGTGGTGGAGGATTTCCCCTCCAGCCCCGAGGCCAAGGCCGCGGCGCAGCACCTCAAGAAATTGCCGGCAGCGGAAAAGACAGCTCCCGCCGGAACCACGCCGTGAACGCGCTGGTCCTGGTCCTAGCTTGGGCGGGGCTGGCGGCCGCGGCCCCGCCGGACGTCTACATCAGCCTGGCCGGCCGCGGTAGCGAGTCAGCAGCCATCGCCCTGGGGCTGCCGCCATTCATTGCCGAAGACCCGCAAAAGCCGGCCGACTTTCTGGCGGCCAAACAGCTGCGCGACGTAGTCCGCGACGACCTGCTGTTCTCGCGCTATTTCAGCGTCATCGAGGACGGCCCCCATTTCAACGGAACCAATCTCAAAGACATCATGCCGCCATGGAAGGCGCGCTCCGCCAGTTGGCTACTGACGGCCAAGGCCGGCGTCGCCGCCGATAAGCTCGCATTGACAGTGCGGCTCGTTGACCTCGGATCGGGCGAAAGCGTGTTCGAACGCTACTACCGGCAGAGCGCATCCTTCCCGCGCTCCCTGGCGCACCGCGTGGCCGACGACCTGGTCCTGGCCCTGACCGGCAAGAACGGCATCGCCCATACCCAGTTCGCCTTCTCCGGCGACACCACGGGACGCAAGGAAATATACCTGATGGACTACGACGGGGCCAACCGGCGGGCCCTGACGGCTTACGGATCCATCTCGCTGCTCCCGAGATTCTCCCCGGACCGCAAATCCTTGGCCTTCACGAGCTACAAGTACGGCAATCCGGATCTTTTCCGCCTCGACTTGACGACCGGCAAGTCTCGCCCCCTTTCCCGGGACCAGGGTCTCAACCTGGCCGGCGGGTTCTCCCCGGACGGCAGCCAACTGCTCATGACCCTCTCGCGCCAGAAGAGCCCCAACCTTTACCTTATGACCCTCGCCGACGGTTCCGTGGCCAGGCTCACCCAGCATTTTGGGGCCGACAGCTCCCCGACCTTCTCCCCCGACGGCGCCCAGGTCGCCTTCGTCTCCGACCGCTCCGGCAACCCCCAGATACACCTCCTAGACCTCACGACCCAGCGGGTCCGGCGCCTCACTGTCCTCAACTGGTGCGACTCGCCGTCCTGGTCCCCCACCGGGGAATGGATCGCTTTCGCGGGCCGCGCCCGCAGCACGGACCGGTTGGACATCTTCCTGGTGGACATCACCGGCAATCAGATCCGCCAGCTCACCCACGGCGAGGGCAACAACGAGGACCCGGTCTGGTCACCGGACGGCCGCTTCCTCGCCTTCAGCAGTACCCGGAACAAGCGCGCCGAGCTCTTCGTGATGGATGCCGACGGCTCCGCCCCTCACCGACTGGCAGACATACCAGGCAACGCCCGCACGCCGGCCTGGTCGAACTGAAGCGAGCCGCGCGCCGTCTCGCGCCAAGTCCGGACCAGAAGCCACAGCAGGGCCGCGTGGCGGCCCACAACCCCGGCATGGGTCAAGATGAGCCAGAGCGGGCGTCCGCCCGCGAACAGCCATTGCAGGGCACAAAAGAATACGGCCAGGTTTAAGGCTTCCAGGACATAGAACGGGACAGCCTCGACGACCGGCAGCAAAACGAAGAACGGAAGCAGCCAAAACAGGAACTGGGGAGAGAACCCCTTGAAGAGGAGGATGAAGAGCAGCGTCGCCAGGAACCACGACCGTTCCACCGGGGCGCCCCGCAGCCGCCAGATCAGCGCGCCGTATCCGACAACGAAGGACGCCAGCGCCAGGTGGCTCACCTGGGTAGAGCTCAAGGCCGGGAACAAGAACTGCAACAGCCCCCAAAACGAATCGATGTTAGGCCCGGTCCCACGGTTGAATTGGAACATATAGAGCCAGCCCGACGGATTGGCCAGCAAGAAGGGGAGGTTCACCGCGAAAGCGCAGGCCAGGAAGGCGGCCAAGACCCAGGCCTTCTCCCGCCAGGGACGCACGGCCACCAGCAGCGGCGCGAGATAGATTACAGGGAAGAACTTCGCAGAAAAGCCCAAGGCCAGACAGCAGGCGCATGATCTCAGGCGGCCGGCGCGCAAGCAGAAGAAGGCCCCGGCCACGCAGAGCAGGACCAAGGCATCCCAATTCATGATGGAGAAGAGCGCCATGGACGGGGCAACCGCCCAGTAGGCGCGAAGCCTTTGTCGCCCGCCACCCTGCGCAGCGCCCCATAGCAGCGCCGTGGCGGCCAGCGTGGCCAGCGAGAGGCCGGCGGCGCTGGCGAAATAGTACGACGCCTTCCCCGCAGAAACCAGCCCCATGAGCTTGATGAAGAGACCCGTGAGCACGGGATACTCTATAGCCGGCCAGTCCAGGTATGGGACGCCCGGCGCTACCGCGCGAGGGTAAAATACGAGGATATCGCTATAGACGACGGGCCAGGGGGCCAGGTGGACCAGACGCAAAGCGTGGAAGGCGCAGCAGAACAAGAGCGCGGCCAAGGTCGCGAACAAGCAGGACCGCATGCGGATAGGATAGCACAGTGCATCTTCGCGGAAGAGATATAATGCCTTACCATGCCGTGCGCCCGAATCCGATGAACCCGAAGTCTGGCCGGCCCTGGGTTATGGCGCTGGGCGGACTGCTGTTGGTCCTCCTTTACGCCCTTGCTGCCCGCGGCCTGCCGATAGGCGCTCTGCAAGACGACGCGACACACATCCTACTGGCGCAGTCTTTGCTGCACGGGACTTATTCCCTGCCCGATGCCTTCGGCAGCCACCCGGCCACCGACCCCATGCCGGGATTCGCCTTCCTGCTCGCCGCGCCGGTCTGGCTGGCGGGGCCGCGTTGGAATCTGCTCAAGCTCGTCAGTCTGGCCGCGGCGGCGGCGGCGCTGTTCTTCTTTTGGCGCCTCGCCGTCCGCCTGCTGGGCCGCGGACGGGGGACTGGTGCCGCGGCGCTAGTGGCGGTCAATCCCTGGTTCGTCGCCTACGCCGGCTTCGTGACCCCCGACATGCTGTTCTTGGCCGTCTCCCTCTATCTCTGCGATGCCTTGGACTCAGCCGCCTCCGCGAAGAAGCTGGCCTGGATGGCGATCTTAGCATCGTACGCCGCCTTGCTGCGTCCCTTCGGCTTCTTCCTCCCCCTATTCCTCTCCGCCGCGTTCTTGCAGCGCCAAGGCCCGCGGCGCGGCATCGCATTCCTCGCCGCCTCCATCGGGCCGCTGGCACTGTGGACCCTGCGCAACCATCTTCTGACCGGCAGCCTGACGCGTTATGTGGACCATGCGCGATTCCAAGCGGCCATGCTCAGCGGGGCCCGCGCCATGGCCGGGCACGCCGGCGCCCTGCTGGCCTCGTTCTTCGGAGACGGGCTCCTCGGCTTGGCCAGCGCCCCTTTCCCCGTTCAGGCGACGCTGGGAGCCGCCGCGGTGTTCTTGGCGGGAGTGGGGGCCAGAAGGCTCCTGCGCGCGCAAGGTGCGCCGGCCGTCTTCCTCTTGACCGCCTCGGCGGCCGCCTTGCTTTGCGTCCATCTCGATTGGCTGGCGGTGGAACCCCGCTATATCCTTCCCCTGCTGCCCGCGTCCTGGCTGCTTATCATCGCCGGAGCGGAACCGGTCCTGCGCAGCCGCGTGGCGAGATTCTCCGCCCTGGCCGTCCTGCTGGCCCTGGTCGCGCCCGCGGACTTCGCCCTGGCTCGCGCGGGTTGGCGGGGCCCAGCGCGCTTCCAGCCGCAGACCATGAACTGGATACGGACCCAAACGCCGCCGGCGGCCGTATTTGAAAGCCTGCAGTGCCACGATCTCATCCTGTTGACGGGGCGGCGCAGCCACGTGCCGAACCTGGGCGCGACGAACCGTGATGAATGGCTGGCCTTCGCTCTGCGCAGCAAGACCGGCTACCTGCACTCCGTCTCCGTCTTTCCCGCCGGCGGCTACGTTTCGGCCGGGGCGAGCCGGCTGGCGCGGGATATGGAATCCTGGGCGCAGGCCAGCCCTTATGTGTCCCTGGTTTTCCGGGACTCCTCGGAAGGGACCGCGGTCTACCGCATCCGACATCCGGACCCGGCGCGCTTCCTGGAAGGTTGGTCCGACTACGAGGACGCCAGCAAAGCCTTTCGGCGGCGGCAGAGCCCGGTCCTGGTTCGCCGAAAGCTCAGGCTGGCTGTTGCGCGGGAACCGAATCTTGCCCACGCTTGGGCGGCCTTGGCCCAATTCGAGAGTTCCCCCGCGCAGCGCCTCGCCGACCTACGGCGCGCCTGCGCCGCAGACCCTCGGGACTCGGAACTGCGTGAATTGCTAGCGGCGGAACTCAGCCGCGCCGGCCGGAGGCGCGCCGGGGCAGGCTGAGGATGAACCGGGCGCCCTGCCCGGGGCCGCCGCTGCGGGCCTCGATGGCGCCGCCGTGTTTCTGCATGATGCGCAGGGCCGCCGACAAGCCCAAACCACTGCCTAATTCGCCCTTGGTGGTGAAAAACGGCTGGAAGATGCGCTCCAAATCATCGGGGTTGATGCCTCGGCCGTCGTCGCTCACGCTGATTTCGCAGAACTGACGGCGGGCGGGCCAAGCCAGCCAGCCGAAACCGCCGCGCGCGATGCTGGCCGCCACTTGAATGCGGCCGCCGTCGCGGACGGCGTCGACAGCGTTGTGCAGGACCGCCGCCACCGCTTCCTGCACCAGCGCGGGGTCCCCGGATGCGGGAAGGGGTTCCTCCGGGATGGATGTTTCGATACGGATGCGACGGTGCCTCCGGCAGGCTTCCAGGGACGCCAGCGCCCGACGCAATGGTCCGCGCAGGTCGAAATCGACGACGTCCATCTCCTCGATGCGGCCCAGGTCCAGGAGGCCCTTAAGGATGTCCCGGCAGCGGCCGACCTCGCCGCGGATCTCGGCCAGCTCCCGCTGCTCCTGCGGCGGAAAGCCGCCGCGCTGCATGAGCACCTCCGCGTTGACCATGATGGTGGTCAGGGGGCCCTTGATGCGGTGGGCCACCTCCGCGGAGAGCTGTCCCAAAGTGGCCAACCGCTCGAATTGGACCAGCCGAGCC
>Ga0118677_10002062_pt1 | contig 41187 bp, 35 predicted proteins | sample AliMusrvi5mmetaG_FD_86154 | JGI IMG/M metagenome (GOLD analysis project Ga0118677, IMG submission 86154)
GCGGACGTTTCTCACTAGTCTGGTCTACACCTTCTAACGTCTTCCACTCCGGCGATTGTTCTATCACTGCAGTTAATCCTGCTACAGGTAACAACAACCTATGGCCGGCAACTATACCAACTTCCCTAGGTAGTGCTTCTGTGTCCTACATTACAACAGGTCTTCCTGTTGGTAAGTACATGTTTAATCTCTCATGTTACAACGACGTTTCTAAGGCACACCAAACTGCTTCAGTCGATCTCAAGATTGGTACCCAGGCTGGAGGGGCTCAATGATGGGGGAAGGTATGCTAATATGAGGCTATCCATTTTATGAAAATAAAGAAACTTTCGCATTGCTGCTTGGTTATTGAGACAAAAGGCAAAAGGATTTTGTTAGACCCAGGAGTATTTAGTGTTGAAGAGCACAGAAAACTTCGTGATATTGATATTATTTTGTTTACACATGAACACCCCGATCATTTTCATATCGAATCATTGCGTGAATTGGTGAAAGCAATGCCACGCGCAAAAATTATTGCTAACGATTCTGTCGGTGCCTTGCTTGTCAAAGAGGGGATTGAGCATCTCGTAATGGAACACGGTAATGAAATAGACATCGAAGGTATTCATATTGAAGCGATCGGTAAAGAGCACGCACTTTTGCACAGTTCGATTCCAGCAAGTTCTAACGTGGGCTTTTTCCTCGAAAACAAATTATTTTTTCCTGGAGACGCTTTTACAATTCCAGAATTTGTGGATGCCCAAAAACCAGCCAATTCCAAGAAGTTTTCAGGTTCACGCAAAACCGTAGATGTTCTTGCTTTGCCAGTCTGTGGCCCTTGGATGAAAATTTCTGAAGCAATAGATTATGCTTTGGCGATCAAGCCTCGTATAGCTTTTCCGGTGCATGATGCGGTTCGTTCGATGGCGGCTCACAGATTTCCAGAAATGATTTTACCTAAAAACGGAATTGAATTTATAAAATTGGAGGAAGGCGGTGAAATTGAGGTTGAATAGGATAGCGCAAGCATTCAAAGTATCTAGATTTATAGTTGTGTTTTGTGGTAGACGGGAACGGGGCTAAAAGTATTGACAGTAACATTTTGGTATGCTATTATTTTAGCAGAGCTTTTCAGCAACAACCTGGCCAGAAATCTTATGGTTAGATTGTTGCTGAAACAGCAGCCACTTGAGAAATGAATTCTCTTGTGAACTCCAGAAACGGAGCAAAAGGTGAAAAAAATCAGACTAGCAAGTTGTTCGGAGGAGACATTGGTCTCGATCCGGTTACTCGACGAGATTCTTGATTTCGTCACAGAAAGAAAGCAACGCAAAGCATTCTGTTATGTTCGCCGGGTAACATTCACGGCACAGGTGCAAGATTCATCAGTCTTTGAGCATCATATGGACATTACGGCAAAGGGACTGGTTGTCACGTTGTACGGAGTCTACCCGTTCGAAGTCCAATTCTCTATTCAGACCGAAAAAGGGACTTTGACTCTTGAGGGGTTTGTCTGGAAACCAGACCATAAGACTTTGATTTCCGTGACCGTGGACGATGAGCCCAAGCCGTGGGTCATATTGCGTCGTCTCGAAAATGGAGAATTTAAAGATGAGTCTTTGTTACAGCTGACTCGCCTTCGAAACTTCTTGCAAAAAAATACTGAATTCACTCACCCGAGTTAATCAGCAATCCTCGTTTGGAGCCTCGCTCCCAGCGAGGATTTCCTTTTACACAATTCTCCTTCCCATCGCCTTCATAAACAACAGTGGCAAAATCGTCGGAATCTGGCATACTTACACGTATGACCTTCAAAAAAACTATTCTAAAAAACGGCCTACGCGTGATCATGATACCAATGGCAGAAAATCCTTCGGTGACTGTCTTGGTTATGGTTTCAGTCGGATCCAAGTACGAGACAAAATCCCAAAATGGCTTGTCGCATTTTCTTGAACATATGGTATTTAAAGGCTCTATTAAGCGCCCAAAGCCTAGTGATATTTCACGCGAATTAGATTCTATAGGTGCCCAATACAATGCTTTTACTTCACACGAATTTACTGGCTACTATGCAAAAGCAGATGCCAGACATGCAGATAAGATTGTAGATGTTGTTTCTGATATGTATCTCAATCCGATTTTCGATGAGAAGGAAATGGAAAAAGAAAAAGGTGTAATTATAGAAGAAATTAGGATGTACAATGATTTGCCCCAACAACGAGCGTCGGATCTCTTCATGGAACTTCTATATGGTGATCAACCAGCTGGTTGGAATATTGCTGGTAAAGAAGAGACAGTCAAAGCTTTTACGCGCGAGGCGTTGGCTTCATATCGAGCTGGATATTATACATGTCCAGCAACGACGATCATTGTGTCAGGTTCCTTTAAGGAAGATGAAATGAATAACCTTATAGAAAAAACTTTTGCTAAGGCTGGGGCGTCACCAGTCAAAACAAAGTTGTCTGTAACAGAAAAACAAGATCATTCGGCTATAGCTGTTTCGTTCAAAGAAACAGATCAGACCCACCTCATTATTGGTGTGCGAACATTTCCAATTTTAGATCCACGAATACCTACTATGCACGTACTCTCAACTATTCTCGGAAGGGGAATGAGCTCGAGGCTTTTTTCTAAGATGCGTGAGGAACTAGGAATATGTTATTACATAAAAGCCGAGCATGAGCCTTTCACAGATCATGGATTTTTGGGAATATCTGCCGGTGTCGACAATGCTCGTGTCAGAGAAGGCATAGAAGGTATTCTAGGTGAATGTCGTCGCCTCAGAGATGAGCTCGTGCTCCCCCAGGAATTACAAAAAGCTCAAGATTATATCGCTGGTACGACTATGCTTGGGCTGGAAACTTCTGATGCTCGCGCAGAGTTCTGTGGTTACCAAGAAATTTTGAAAAATCGAGTCGATTCTCCAGATGAACTTATATCCAAAATTCGCAAAGTGACAGCAGAGGATGTGCAAAAACTCGCACGCGAGATTTTTGTTGATTCCGGTCTTAATATGGCTATAGTTGGTAAATTCAAAGATACTACTTTATTTAAATCTTATTTTACTCTAGGCAAATAAATAGGTTCGTAGACTATACTTATTTCTAGCGCTATACTATTCCCATGTTAGAAGCCCCACGTGATTATCATGTTACTATAAAGAGCGGTACAATTGTCCGTATTATCCTTTTGTTTGTGCTCCTTTTTGCTCTTTATTATCTTTCGGATGTGCTTTTGGTGGTTGTGGCGGCTGTTATTATTGCCTCATCTGTAGAACCGATATTGAGACGATTACAGAGGTATAAGATCCATCGAGTTCTCGGGGCTATAATGGTCTATCTTTTTTTGGCGGCTATTTTGGCTGGAATACTTATATTTTTCATGCCGATAGTTATCAACGATATAACTGGATTTCTGAACAATGCCCCTAGAACCATATCACTCGGAGAACTTTGGGGTCCTATTCGTGACCTCGGTACAGGTAGTGGATCTTTGGCGAGTCACACTATTTCTTTGTCAGATTTTGTTAATACTTTGAAGAACTTTCTCGGCGGAGGGACTAGTGTTGGTGCCTTTCAGACAGCTAGCTTTATTTTCGGCGGATTCCTCGGCTTCATTTTGATGATTGTGCTTTCATTCTATCTTTCCGTCCAAGAGGAAGGGGTTGATGACTTTCTGAGGATCGTTACACCAGTCAGACAACATGATTACGTGATTGATCTTTGGCGTAGATCACAACGAAAGATTGCGCACTGGCTGCAAGGTCAGGTGATCCTAGGTATTGTAATAGGAGTTTTGGTTTATATTACACTCGTGATTGTCGGCATACCACATGCTTTGATTTTGGCCTTACTCGCCGGTGTATTTGAAATCATTCCAGTTTTTGGTCCAATTATTTCATCTATACCAGCAATATTGGTAGCTTTCACAGACGCTAGTGTTGGTACTGGATTCTTACTGATTGGTCTATATGTCATTATTTATCAATTTGAAAGCCAGCTATTTTATCCGCTTGTAGTCAAAAAAGTTGTTGGCGTTTCTCCGATAGTAGTTATACTCGCTTTGGTAATAGGTGCTAAGCTTGCTGGTGTTCTCGGTGCACTTATCGCTGTGCCATTGGCAGCGGCATTCATGGAGTATATTCATGATATTGAGAAAAACAAAAAAGCTGAGAAAACAGAGAAAGTCATCGCAAACTAGTTCAAGAAATTTATTTTAAAAAATCCAAAAACTCGGTAGCAATAAAATTTATGAAAAAATTAAAACCCTTCTATATAACCACAACACTCCCGTATGTGAATGCGATTCCACACATGGGTCACGCTGTAGAATTTGTTCGTGCCGATATTATTGCACGCTGGAAAAAGTTGTGCGGTTATGAGGTTTTTTTCAATACTGGCACCGATGAACATGGACTTAAGATCTTTCAAAAGGCCCAACAGATGGGAATGGATACGCAGGCTTATGTAGATGAGTTGGCACAGAAATTTAAAGAAATATTGCCACTACTTGGGGTTAGCGCTGATATAAATTTTGTGAGGACAACCGATGCTCATCATATAATGGCAGTTCAAGAGTTTTGGAAGATTGTAGACAAGAACGGCTATATCTATAAAAAAAATTACTCAGTCAAATATTGTGTTGGTTGCGAATTAGAAAAGACGGATTCGGAACTCTCCGAAGGGAAGTGCCCACTTCATCCTTTGCAAGAGATTGAAATTATCAACGAAGAGAATTATTTTTTTAAGTTTAGTGCTTTTCAGGATAAGCTTTTAGATTTTTACAAATCTCACTCGAAGTTCGTTATTCCAGATTCGCGTTTCAAGGAGATTACAGCATTCGTAGCACGTGGTTTGGAAGATTTTAGTATTTCTCGTCTAAAGGAAAAAATGCCTTGGGGTATTGCTGTTCCAGGTGATGATACACATGTTATGTATGTATGGTTTGATGCACTGACGAACTACGTGTCAGTTGTTGGTTGGCCAGACGACATGGTTAATGACACTTCCGGAAAACTAACAAAGGTTGCTGGTTCATTCAAAAAGTGGTGCGTAGATTCTGGTGGAATGGTTCAGTACTGCGGTAAGGACAACCTTCGTCAACAGTCGGCAATGTGGCAAGCCATGCTCATGGCAGCAGGTCTGCCAGCATCACAGACGGTTATAATCAACGGTTTTGTCACAGGTGAGGGAGGTGTAAAAATGTCCAAATCTCTCGGTAATACAGTCGATCCTCTTGATATCGTCAAAGAATATGGCACGGATGCTTTGCGCTATTGTGTAGCGCGTGAGCTCAGCCCGTTTGAAGACAGTCCTTTTACTGCAGAAAAATTCAAAGAATCTTACAATGCCAACCTTGCTAATGGTCTCGGTAATCTGGTTTCGCGTGTTATGAAAATGGCGAGCGTGAATCTTGAAGGACCAATAGAAACTCCAGATATAAAATCATCGGACACGGTATTTTCTGGCGTAGATTCAGTGATTCCTAAAGAGTACATAGAAGCCATCGAATCGTACAATTTACAGCAAGCGGCAAACGTTGTGTGGCAATATATTGCTGATGCTGACAAAATTATCCAAGAAACTCAGCCGTTCAAACTTGTAAAGACAGACAAGGTTGCTGCTCAGAAAATAATTGTTGATTTGTGCCAGCGTGTGTACAACATCGGTTATATGCTAAATCCTATAATGTCAGAAACTGCCAAGGTGATACAAGACTTGGTTAAAGAAAATAAAATGCCAGAACAGCCGTTGTTTTTGAGGAAGTAGAGGGCTCGGATAAGTATTTTACGAAATCAGACGATAAAATTACCATGATATAACTTTAATCATAAAAATAGTAATTGAGCTGACGAGTATGTTGTAACTGCGGTATTTGCAGATTATTAGAAAAATTAACTAAATAAAATATATGGAAGTTGTATTAGATATGAAAGGTCTCGATAAGGCATGTGAATGTGGTTCTGGAAAAGTTTCTGGTAATTGTTGTCGTAAAAATGAAAAATGTCCTTGCGGTTCAGAAAAGAAAGTTAGTCAGTGTTGTCTCCCAAATGAGTCAAAAAAATAAGTTCGATGATTATTGGTCCGCAGTACAGTATATAGAAAGTTTCTCAAATAGCTCGATAAGAAAGAATTTTGGTAAGGATAAGAAAGATCCTGGATTTTTTTTGGAGCGCACAAGATACTTTTTGAGTTTGCTTGGAAATCCAGAAATTGGAAATCAAGATAAACCATTTTTTTATATTCACGTCACCGGGACGGCGGGTAAAGGGACTGTCTCAACTATGCTCCAAGAAGTTCTAGTTGGTTCCCACAAAAAGACAGGGCTTTTTACCTCACCTTATGTTACGACGTCTATAGAAAAGATTAAGGTCAATAGCAAATATATTTCCCCGAAAGTTTTTGTTGAGCTCGTTGAGTATATCAAACCTTATATAAATATGGCTAAACAGAGCCGCTTTGGTAGTCCTTCCGCCTTTGAGTTGTTCTTCATTATAGCGCTTTTACATTTCAAAAAAGAAGGATGTGAGTGGGTGGTACTAGAAGTTGGTCTGGGTGGTAGATATGATGCAACTAACGTGATTACGAATCCAGTTGCGACAGTTATTACGAATATCGATTATGATCACATAGAAGTTTTAGGAAAAACTCTACGAGAAATTGCTACAGACAAATCTGGCATTATAAAATCTGGTAGCTTATTCTTTACTTCAGAACAGAGACCAGCTTTGCAGAAATTGTTTAGACAAACGTGCGAAGATGTTGGCGCAAAGTTTGTTGCTATACCAAAACAGAGGAGCTACTCTGATTATAATAAAGAGTTGGTGAAGGCTGTCATACAGTCTTTGGTAAAACCACCCAACAATCTTTTATCGGGAGAAAAGTTTCCCAAAATGATCTCGTCGGTGCGTGCTCTAGAATGTATAAATAGAGTAAAACTCCCTTGTCGTTTTGAGATAATGCAAGAAAAACCTCTGATTATTTTAGACGGTGCGCACAATAGAGCAAAAATGAGAAGTACGGTTTCAAACATTAAGGTTTTGTACGAAAATAGTGTCGCATTTTACAAAAAGAATATGATGGCTGGCGGTAAACTGTCTGCATGCAGACAACTTTATATTATTTTGGCTATTGCTGATACGAATAGAGATAAGCAAGCTGTATTGGAGCCAATATTTTCTTTATCATACGATTTGCATGTCATTTTTACTCAAGTAAAAAGTAATGAAAGGCGTTCCGTTCATCCATTCTTACTTGCCAAGTTATCAAAAAAGCTAAAGAAAAACGCAGACTCTTTAGAGATTATCGAAGATCCTTACAAAGCGTTGAATATTGCCATGAAGCGCGCAGGCCCCAATGATGTGATTTTGGTCACAGGGTCTTTTTTCTTGGCTGGGGAATTGAGAAAAAACTGGTTTAGTGAAGAGTGGGTCTTGAAAAACAGAAGAAGTTTTAGTTAACCGTAAGTTATTAATAAGTTCCCAATGGTCATGAGTTATTTTTGATATGCTATACTTTTACCATGATATTTCCATTAAAGTCTGTTAACAAGAGCATCAAAATACTTTTGTTTTTCTTATTAGTAATCAACACCGCTGCTGCCTTGTGGACGCCGATTTTTTCAATTTATGTCATTACGCAAGTGGTTGGGGCTACACTAGCTATTATCGGTTTGACGGGTGTCCTATATTCTATTACCAAATCAGTATTACAAATACCAATTGCCAAATATTTGGACTCGCGCGCTGGTGAGAAGGATGATTTTGTCACGATCTTTGTTGGCATATGTTTGGCTAGTATATGCAGTTTTTCTTTATTGCTCGTACACCAAGTGTGGCAACTGGGGTTTGTTCAGGTAACGTGGGGTATAGCCGATGCCTGCACATTCGCTGCTTACTATGCTATTTTTTCTCATCATATAGATAGAAAAGCGGCAGCATTCGAATGGAGCCTTTTTAGTGTTGGGGGTATGACTGTTGGTGGCGCTGTCGGTGGGCTCATCGGTGGTTTTGTTGCTCAAACCTACGGTTTCTCGGTAATATTTTGGGCGGCCGGGGTTATAAACGTCTTAGCGCTACTGTTGTTGGTAGCACTTTATCCATATCTTAAAATTATGAGACCGAAAGTAGTTTCGGAGTAAAACGACAGACTTAAATATGAAATACATCGATATCCATGGTCATATAAATTTTCCTGATTATGATAAGGAAAGATCTGTTGGAATTGGTGATAGAAAAGAAGTGATAAAGCGGGCTCAATATGCTGGTGTCGGTATTATTATTGTCGGTACTGATTTTGAATCTTCCAAGGCTGTAGTTGAGTTTGCCGAAAAACATGAGAACATGTGGGCTATTATAGGTGTGCACCCTACTCACGTTGGTGAGGTAAATTTTGGTGGAACAAATACAGGAAAGACCGATCTTTCTAGTTCTACAGGCCATGAAGCTTGGCGAGAGCTCGCTATAAATCATAAGGTTGTGGCAATAGGGGAATGTGGTTTAGACTATTTTCATCCTGGTCCGGTGAATATGACCGTTGAGGAGTATAAAGAATCTCAACGTAAAGTTTTTATTCAACATATAGAATTGGCTAATGAGGTTGGTAAACCATTGATGCTCCATGTGAGAAATGGTAAAAGCGAGGCCAGAAATTCTTTTGTGATCGGAGTTGGAGTCGATGGTGTAAATGCTTATCAAGAAGCAGTTTCTCTACTCAAAGAATACGCAAAGGTTCCAGCTAATTTCCACTTTTTTGCTGGTACTGAACAGGATTTGAAGGAGATCATCAAGATAGGTGCGTTAGTTTCTTTTACTGGTGTCATTACTTTCACAAGAGATTATGATGAACTTATCCGTCAGGTTCCGATAGATCGGATCATGTCAGAGACTGATTGTCCTTTTGTGGCACCTGTACCATATCGTGGAAAGAGGAACGAGCCAACTTATGTTATTGAAGTTGTAAAGAAGATTGCGGAGATAAGAGGGGAGTCGGAGGAGAAAATCTCAGCGCAACTCTTGGAGAATACCAAAAAATTCTTCAAAATTTCATAAAATCTTTGGTCAAAATTTATAAAATCTTCACGAAAAATTCATCACTAGGCTTTACAATACTCTTACCTCTAGCAAATGGCGAAAAAGTTGGTATGGCGCGCAAATCAGCTAAAATCGTCAGACCGTTGCAGAGTGTGTGATTTCATGATAATGTCTCTCCATTACAAGTAATCGCAGTAAGTTCCCATGTCGTGTGGGATTCCGCCAAATAATCAAACGCGGAGCACTGACTGCAACAAAACTATGGAAGATACAAATGAAATTCGTTCGGATGTGTATGAGATAGGGTATTTGATCGTTTCTTCTGTTCCAGAAGAAAAAGTCTCTGCCGAAGCCGAGGCTGTGAAGAGTATTATTACTAAGGCTGGTGCCGAAGTTATTGCCGAAGGTGAGCCTGTTTTAGAACGTCTTGCTTATACAATGCGCAAGAAAGCTGTTTCTGGTTCATATAACAAATATGACACAGCGTACTTTGGTTGGATCAAGTTCGAAGTTGGTTCAAACAAGATTGAGAGTATCAAGAAAGCTGTGGATATATATCCGTCAGTATTGCGTATGCTCATGACCTCGACAGTTAGAGAAAATACTTATCTAGGGAAGCATGCTCCAGCTATGGAAGGTGATGCGGATCTCGCAGCTAGTACGGGTGCCACTATGAGCGTTTCAAGTGCTCCAGTAGCGCACGTTTCTCCAAAGAAGGCAGCAGCTCCATGTGCTAAGGAAGAAAAGATGGAAGTTACTCCAGCTTCAATAGAGCAGATGGACAAGAGTATCGATGCAATGGTCAAAGAGGTATAATTAAAATAAACAACTTAATAATTAAACCTAAACTATATGTATCTAAACAAAACATTTATTATCGGAAACTTGACTCGCGATCCAGAACTCAAAGCTCTCCCATCAGGGAATAAGGTTTGTAGTTTCGGAATGGCAACCAATCGTGTCTTTAAAAATAAGGAAGGTCAACGCCAAGATGCTACGGAGTATCACAATATCGTAGTCTTTGGACGTGTTGCTGAGCTCGCTGCTCAATACCTCAAGAAAGGCTCACAAGCTCTTATAGAGGGACGTATGCAGACACGAAGCTGGGATGGTACGGATGGTCAAAAGAAGTACCGCACAGAGATTGTTGCAGAAAGTGTCCAGTTTGGCTCACGTCCAGGTGGCGCAGGAGCAGGTAAGTTCGGTGGCGAGTCTAAGGCTACTGATGATTCCAAGGATCCAGGCGCAAAAGACGCTCCAGCTCCAACAGACACTATTGAGTATCCAAGTGAAGAGATTAATCCAGACGATATACCATTTTAATCATTAAATTATTATCATGACAAAACAGTGTTATTTCACCCAAAACAATATTAAGTATGTAGATTACAAGGATACAGATATTCTTAAGAAATTTTTGAATCCACACGGACGCATCATCAGTCGCAAGCGTACAGGTGTTTGTGCCAAGTATCAGCGCCAACTCGCTGTTGCTATCAAGCGCGCAAGATTTATGGGGCTTTTGCCTTATGTAGCGAGGTAGGGGATTACTAAATAAAATGTCACGAATAAAGCCCAGACTTAGATAGCTCTGGGTTTTATTGTTGGCCATGTTTTGGGAATTATCATTGTTGCCACACGTGCCTTGACAATATAGTAATATATGCTATAATATCAAAAGAACCACTGAACTGTGGTCTCTGTGAGTAAATTATTCGCAGGAAACTGAACCTTGAACTAGGAGATCGTCCGTATGTTAAGAAAGAAATATCCGATACTTACTGCAACAATCTGTACGACCATTGAACAGATTAGACTTGCAGTTGAAGTTTTGACTGGCAAACGCACTTCGTTTATTGAAGTTGATTTTAACACATGCCTTGGTAAGTTAAGCTTACAGGGCGTGGAAACTAGATTAGATTTCTATCGCCGCCGTAGTGACCTTATCAATATCAACATTGGTAGTGATTGGCATACAGCACGGTTTGAGGACGGAAAAGTGTTTGTTAAAAGTGAAAAATGGCCACGTGAAATTGAAACGGTGGCTGGTAAGTTCACATTGTTGTGGTTTGGTAGCTCTGTTAATGACCGTCGTGAACAGCCACTCCTTTTAAGACAAGCTGAGTATTGTGCCAAAGTACGCAATCTTACTCTCGAGGAACTGCTTCAAACTCAAACTCAAACTTAAACCGTTCGCGTCGTAGAGAAAACCTACTCTATTTCGCGAGCGGTTTTCTTTTTATTTACCTACGCGTTCTCTATACTCACCAGTATCAGTATTGATACGAATCACGTCTCCTTCGTTAACAAACAAGGGGACGTTGATCGTTGCGCCAGTCTCCAGAACAACGGTCTTCTGACCACCTGTGGCTGTGTCGCCTTTGATACCTGGAGGAGCCTCCACGACTTTGAGTTCGGCAGAAATAGGCATTTTGAAACTCATAGGCGTCTCTCTGAAAAGAAGTTGTGTAACAATAGTATTTGGCTTTAGGAATTTTCCTGCAGGTCCAACATTTTCCTCGGTAACTTTGAAACGCTTGGATGAGTCTTCTTCTTCACAGAACCACCATTCACCACGGTTGTTGTAGAGATATTTTACTTCTCTTTCATCGATTTCAGCTTCTTCAACTTTTTCTGATACATGGAAAGAATACTCTGTAACTTTACCAGTCATGAGATTTTTCAGCTTTGTTGCATTGACCGGTTTGCGCTGTTGCTTACGAAATACATGTGAAGATATGACTTCATATGGCTGACCGTCCAAGACGATGTACTTCTTTTCTGTAATATCACTGTATTCTAGTAGGGACATGGTATTTTGTTAGCTCGAAGCTTTTAATGTGAATAATTAATGATTTGGGCATTCTATAGGGTTTTGGCTGTTTGGGCAAGCGGTAGTATCTAAAAGCAAAAACCCCAACGAAGTGGGGTTCTGCTTTACAATAATTCTTTCAATTCTTCCACCGACAAATGTGCTTGTTTCAATATTGATGTTAGTAGCCCTTTATCTATATCTCCTCGATGCATCGGTACGGATGTAACAAATCCTTCAGGCATCTTTTTCAAGAAGACATGGCTACCGACCTGGCGGTCTATCTCAAATCCACGTTTCTCTAAGACTCTCCTTAGTCTTCTAGCAGAAACGGACGGCAGATAAGCCATTAAGCGACTCTAACACTCAAAGGTAGGTCGACTCGGTTCCCGGTTCTTTGGATAGTTTTTTCCGGAGGAATAGGGAGACCATTTGCCTTGAGAGTTTGCAAGTAGCCCGCCAAAGCTTCCTTGGCCATCTCGATGACGTCGGTTATTGAATTACCTTGAGTATGACAACCTGGTAGAGATGGAAAGTATGCAATATACCTACCTTTTTTCTCTCCTGGTCTAATTTTCGCTACATAGGTGTAAGTTCCCATGTTGAATATGATATCACTTTTCATTTTTTGTACAATCTATTTTGGTAATAATTGGTCCATCTTCCTTGGACAAACTACTAACTAACCGTTACTCCTCATTCAACCTCTATTGCTCATTCAACTTTGCTCTAATCTGTTTCAAAATATCTTCTTTCATCTTTGGATTTTCTTTGAGGAATTGGCGAGTAGCATCATAACCACGACCCAGCTTCTCGGCTCCGAATGAGTATGAAGCACCAGACTTTGAGACTATCTCGTACTTTTCTCCAAGAGCGATAATTTCTCCTTCTTGGGAAATACCCTCGTTGTACATGAGATCAAATTCTGTTTGTTTGAATGGGGCTGCGACTTTATTCTTTACAACCTTTACGCGAACACGACCACCCATGATCTCTTCGCCTTTTTTGATCTGTGCAATACGACGAATATCTAGACGGACTGAAGCATAAAATTTTAGAGCCTTGCCTCCTGGTGTAGTTTCTGGATTACCGAACATGACACCGATTTGCATACGAATCTGGTTGATGAAGATGACTATGGTCTTTGATTTTGCCACGATGGCTGTAAGTTTGCGAAGAGCTTGAGACATGAGACGAGCTTGTGTACCAATGTGATGAGCACCCATATCGCCTTCGATCTCGGCACGTGGTGTGAGAGCTGCTACGGAGTCAATGACGATGATGTCCATTTTTCCTGTGCGAATGAGACTTTCTACAATCTCAAGAGCTTGTTCACCTGTATCTGGTTGAGAAATGAGGAGGTCATTGATCTGAACACCAAGCTTCTTTGAATATTCTGGATCCATTGCGTGTTCAGCATCGATATAAGCACAAACTCCGCCGAGTTTTTGAGCCTCAGCAACAGCGTGCAAAGCGAGCGTGGTCTTACCGGAAGATTCTGGACCAAAGATTTCTATAATACGACCTCGAGGAAAACCTCCGATACCAAGTGCCCAGTCGAGTCCGATAGAACCAGTTGGAACGGCGTTGATGTTTACTCTTGGTTTGTCACCAAGTTTCATTATGGCCTCCTCACCGAACTTTGTACGAATAGCATCGATGGCGTTGCTGATTTCTTGTGAAGATTTTTGGGCTGGTTTCGAATCAACAGGGGAGTTTGCGCGATCGTGTTTGCTTTGCATACCTTTTGCTTCTTTTTTCTCACTTACTTCTTTTGTTTTTGCAGACATGTTTTTTAATTTAAATTAATTTGGCAGGCGTGTTTATAATTTAGCAGGCACTTAATAAAAGGCGAGTACACAAATTCTGGCAGACGTACTTTCGTGGCAGGCGTCCTAGAATAATATCACAGTTATTTTGTCGCACCCACTAGAGTGATTTGAGTTTTTGTGTTCCTACCAAATTGGTCTTTTGCCTCGAGAGTTATGATGTTTTGACCTGGAAAAACAATGATTTCGTCTAGGAATAAGCCTTTTTCGTCTATAGGTACAGCCATTCCGTTCAACGTGAGATCGTGAGCACGTTCAACCATGCCTTTGAAGGTTATAGTCGTGCTTGTGGCTATGTCGCCATTTGCTGGCTGATAGAGGTCAATTTTTGGCCCACGCGCATAGTTCATAGAACGAGAAATGGCGTAGATAACTATGATGATTAAAACGATGGCGGCTATGCCAATTTTCAGAATGCGAAGGTTTGTTGTGCGGGTGAAGTTCATGAGGTTATGGTGTGATTGAAAGCTATAAAGTGGTCAAATTAAGTATATGACCAAGATCACTTCTTAGCTTATCATAATTTGTGAAAAGTATAGGACAGAATCCTAATTCCTTACTCGATGACAAACTTTGCTCAGTGTCGTCAATAAATAGCATTTCATTCATAGCAACACCGAGTTTTTGTGCCAATAACTCAAAGGCTGCTTTTTCCGGTTTAACAAATCCTATTTCAGTGGAGATTAGAGTCACATCAAAATGTTTATCGATTCCAACTTTTCTAAGATCTACTGCGAGTTTGCTGGAAAGATTGCTTAAAAGACCGACTTTGTAACCTTTTGCTTTTAGGAAATCAACTAGATTTAGTACATCGACGTTAATTTTTACCTCTTTCTTTTTGTTTGTAAATTCCATAAGTTCTGGAAGCATTTCTTGGCGTTCAAGTTTTGTCAGCACTGATTTCCAAAATTCTTCCACACTTAATTTGTCAGTATTTAATAGAACATTAAAACTAAAATATGCCTTATTAAGTTGCTCGACGCTGACTCCGAGAATTTTACTTAATTCGGATATAAATTTTGACCCAGGTTCTCCCCAGATGACACCGCCATAGTCGAAACCGATTGCCTTGATCATATGTAGATAATTTTATATTTCCTCTGGAACCGTCGACCCATCATCATCGCCATTTTCATCACTGCTTGAATCGTCGCTAGAATCACCGTCATCTTTGCCACTAGAGTTATCTGAATCATCTATACTCGACGCACTGCTTGATCCTCCACTTCCTCCTAGAATCTCCCTCGGCTTTGATCCATTGGCCGGACCGATGACGCCACGTTCCTCGAGTATATCCATCAGCTTGGCGGCACGAGAATAACCAATACCGAGTTTGCGCTGGATATAAGACGTCGAAGCCTTCCCAGCGCTTATAACAGCTTCGCGAGCTGGTTCGTACATGTCATCTTCGTCATCTAAGGAAGCGCTATTGAGCCCCATTGAATCAGCGGTTATGTCGATAGGCGCACCGACTGCAGAACCTATTGCAACTTTGGATTCGAAAGCTGTTCTAGCACCAGGCTCATTTTTGCCAGGTTCTGACATAGTGAGATTAATTTCACCCATGATTTCATCACGGTATTCGCTCACAAGGTACTTTACAACACTTTTAACCTCGGATTCACTTATATACGCTGACTGCAAACGTACCGGCTTCGACATTTCACCACCGAGATAAAGCATGTCACCAGCACCAAGTAATTTTTCGGCACCCATTTGATCTAGAATGGTACGAGAGTCGATCTGTGATGCGACTTGGAGGGCGACACGGGTAGGTATGTTGGCTTTGATGAGACCTGTAATGACGTTGACGCTCGGACGTTGTGTAGAGATAACTAGGTGAATACCGACAGCACGGCTCATTTGGGCGAGGCGGACGATAGCGGACTCGAGTTCGCGTGGATAAGTTTGCATAATATCTGCCAACTCATCTATCACGACCACTATATATGGCATAGTTTCCGGAAGTTTTGTGTTCTGCTCGTCTTTTTCCTGTGAATTCTTATCTTTTTTAGTGCCAGAGTCCTTTTCTGTAGTGTGACTCATCATCTTCTTGACCGCTGGTGCCAAAATGTTTTTGTGATAAGAATCGATATCTCGTGAAGAATTTTTCTCTAAAATATCGTAACGACGACTCATTTCCTTGGCGGCCCACTTGAGAGCAAGAATGGCTTTCTTTGGATCTGTAATAACCGGTGTCAAAAGGTGAGGAATCTTGTTGTACATTGTAAGCTCGACGCGCTTTGGGTCGATCATGATGAACTTCATATTCTCTGGGGAATTGCGGTATAGAAGGGAAGTGACCAATGCATGAATAGTCACAGATTTACCAGAACCAGTGGCTCCGGCGACGAGTATGTGGGGGGCTTTTGCCAGATTACAGAAATGAGCTTTACCGGCGATATCTTTTCCAAGAGAAACAAATAATGGTTTTTCTGAATTTTGGTATTCAGCTACACCAAGTAGGGTTGCTAGACCAACAGTAGTCTTGGCAGTGTTTGGTACCTCGATACCAACAAGAGATTTGCCGGGTATTGGTGCCTCAATACGTATAGGGTGAGCGGCAAGAGCGAGGGCAAGGTCATTGTTGAGTCCGACAATACGTGAAAGTTTGACACCTTCAGCAGGCTTCAAAGCATATCGTGTAACAGAAGGACCTATAGAAATCTCATCCATCTCTACTGTTATGCCAAAGTTTTGCAGAGTCCTCTTAATAATATTGGCATTGGCCTTGATATCACCAGTTTCTGGTTTGCCACGATCTTTTTCCAAGAGTGAAAGGGGAGGGGGAGTGAAGGGTTTGAGTAATGGAATTTGTATGGCCGGCGAAAAGGCTCCGTCTTCGAATTCTCCAACTTCACCACCGTGACCATTATTAGCACCAGCTCGCATAGCAGCCTTTTTCTTTTCTTCCTGTTTTTTTACGCGCTCTATAGCCTCTTCGATAGCTAGGTCACGTGCTGTCTTTTGATCGGCGGTACTCTCTTCGTCAGAATCAGATCTGGCATTGGCAAGGGCTTGGTCTATTCTTGCCTCTTCGGAGCCACTGATTTTCCCGGATACATTTTTGTTTAAAGGCTTGCCATCTGGACCAATTTTTCCTTTCTTGGAAAAAATTCTCCAGAACATTAGCTGTTGCAAATTTAATCCTGCTTCGAAAAGCATAAATATAGATACGATGATAAGTACAATTAGTAGTATAGAACTTGCCCATACAGCTAAGATCTTTATAAGTGGCGCAGCAACCCATCCCCCGATCTTTCCACCGGCGCCAACTTTCATTATGTGTATAAGCCCTAGACTAGAAAAGAAAAAAAGTATTGCACCAATTGTTTTTGATATACGGAATTTTTTCTCAATACCTTGTAGTAGCGCTATGCAGACCATCGCACACACGATAGGGATAAGAAAATATCCAACGCCAAATAATTTTGTAAATATTCTATACCCATATTCTCCAACAGGCCCGGCCTTTCCAAAAGCTGCCAACAAAGACAGTAATAATATTAAAAAAGAAAATATTGCTAGAATAGCTCGTCTAGTTTCCTCTCTCATATCATTCCAAAATTTTGCTTTCTCAATAATGTCAGAGTCTTTTTTCTTTGCCATAATAATTAAAAATATACATTAATTGGGTATTTATCACTCAATTCTAACACGAAAATTATATTGGTGTCTTCTTGCGTGGAATACATATGCAAATATAAAAGTATCAAGGGACTCTTTTAAACTTACGCAGCGAGCTTGCAAGTTAAACCTTTTTGTTTATAATGGACACTGTATTAGACAGTGTTAGTTTTCGATTTTTCTTATATAGGACACGCAAAGTTGCGAATTTTCTAAAAGACAATACATTCACACAATAAAAGACATTATGGACAATAAAGACAAAAACAATTTAATACCATCAGATGGGCTAGATAACCCTATAAATGACCCTCTTAATTGGAAATCTCTTGGTTTTTTCTCTGCCGAGGATTACCTTCTTTATGTCTTTAAGAAGACAGAGAAAATCACTGCCGCCTTGTATCTAGTCTCAGGGCTTCTAAAGGACGAGGAACCTATAAAATGGGAGTTGCGTGACCGAAGTATGGACATGCTTACATCGTCTTTTACAGCATCCAGTACATTACCTGGAGACAAAAACATTGTTATTCAGTCTCTTTTTACTGCTGCTTTGGAAACAATATCTTTGCTTAATGTTGCCAAAATTTCTAACCTAGTTTCTTCCATGAACCATGTGCTTTTGGTGCGTGAAATAGATAACATTCTTAGCCTGTTACGTGACCGTTTGATCGCAAATGCAGAAAGTGCTGGATATGTTTTGTCCGATTCATTCTTTAAGACGCCAGATCTTTTCACTACTGATTTTAAATTGGACATTAAGTCCGACGCAAAGCTAGATAGTAAACTTAGTTCAAGTTCAAAGTTTGGTTCTAAGACAAACATAAAAGACACGATAAAAGCTTCTTCCAGACTAGATGGAACTACTAAAGGACATGCTGATATGCATATAAAAAAGTCTCAAAGACAAGAGATTATAGTTAATACCCTGAAGACCCAGTCCAACCTAACGATAAAGGACTTTTCTCACATCATCAAAGGGTGTAGTGAAAAGACCATTCAACGTGAACTTATAACTTTGGTTGACCAAGGTATCGTCAAAAAGGAGGGAGAACGACGTTGGAGCCGATATTCACTTAAGTAGTAAAAACCGTTATATCCCAGTTATTTCATAATTATGTTGACTTTGTAGGCTTTTTGCCCTAGTATGCCTTGGTTATCCCCAAATAGTCTTTTGCTTACCTATAGCCTTGTAGGCTATAATGCTTTGTAACGAGTGTGCATACTGCTATATAGTTGTATGTATATTCGTACCAGAGCATTTGCTCTGATCAGGTTACCCACTCATTCTTTGTTTGGACGTCGATAGTACAAACTTAGAAATGTGGAATGTTTCGATTATTAGTTTACAAACGCGTTATTGTCTCCTCCTTATTAATAATTGGGGACAGCGCATAATTATAAAAAAATCATAGCTATGAAAAAGTTTCTTATTGCTTCAAGCGTCGCCGTATTGGCCTTCGCTACAGTAGCAGCAGCTGCTTCATTCACAACTAACCTCACAGTTGGTTCACGTGGTGCAGATGTTGTTGCTCTTCAAAACGCTTTGATTGCTGGCGGATATCATATCGCCTCAATTGAATCAGGTGCTACTACTCCAGGTTACTTTGGCTCACAGACACAAGCTGCAGTCAAGGCTTACCAAGCAGCACACGGCGTTCCTTCAACAGGTTTCGTCGGTCCTCTTACTCGCGCAGCATTGAATGCCGGTTCAGCCGGTGTTGCTGTCTCAGCTCCAGCTTCAATGGGTTGTCCAGCAGGTTACAGCTGTACTCCAGTTGGTGCTCCAGTTGGTGTAACTATGCCAACAGGCACAGTTAGCGCTCCAGCAGGTATTACTACCCCAGGTGCAGTTGGTACTCTCGCAGTATCACTCTGGTCAACTCCTTCAGGCATCGTAGCCTACAAGGGTCAGTCATATGATGTTGCAGCCTTCAAAGTGCAGGCTTCTGCTTCAGACATGTCTATCCAGAACCTTACTCTTGATTTCGATGTTCGTCTCTGGCTCTATGCTAGTGCCATCACAATCAAGGATGATTCAGGTGCAGTTGTCGGTTCAGTCACAAACTTGAACGCAGGCAATTTCTCTGAGCTCACAGTTGGTTCTGACTACCGTGTCAGCGTTCCAGTCAATGGATACGTCGTTAAGGCTGTTCAGACAAAATATCTTACTGTCAATGTCACCTTCCTCCCAACATCAGATCGTGCTACAGGAAACATCAATGTTCTCCAAACACAGATCCGTTCAGTTGATGGAACAGGCGTAACAGACACAGAGACAAACACTGGTGGTGCTCGCTTCTTCTCATATCAGGGAAGTGGAGCAGGTTCTATCATTGTTACAACTGACAGTGCATCTCCAGCTACTGGACTTGTACAACTTTCAACAAGCGCACAAACAAATGGCGTTGTATTGGGTATCTTTGATGTAAAGTCACAGAATGCTCCTTCAACACTCCGCAGTTTGTCTGTCATTGTTAGAACAGTTGGTGCTGCTACTCCAGCAACACTCTTCAGTAACATTCAGGTCAAGGTCGGAGGATTGGTCTATTCTGCAAACAGCATAACAGCCAATGCTTCAACTGGTAATGCGGCTTCATCTACTGTTGTATTCAACAACATGAGTGTTCCTCTTCCAGCTGATACCTACGTCCCAGTCACAATCATGGCCAATGTTGCCGTTGATACTAACAATGCTCTTGATGGCACAATTTCATCAACAACATTGTCAGCCGCTGGTACAAATGGTGGTACAAGCAACAACCCAGATGTTGAGGATCAGAGCTTCAATGCTTTGGCCGTCAACACAGCCGTATTTACAGCTAACGCTCTTACCTTCACAGGTTCAAGTGTTACAGCCGCTCCTTCCGGAGTTACTTACGGTGGTTTGAACAACAACACAACAACAGGATCAACAACCCAGCAGTTCACATTCACATTTAGTTTGACTTCTGGAAACAACCCAATCTACGTATCATCAGTACAAGGAACTGCTATTACAGCAGCCCTCTCTGGTGGCAGTACATTGAATTCTGTTGGTGCAGTCAACTTCTCTGATAGCGATACAAGCGGTGATGGATCAGGATACTTCTATCTTGCCCCAGGTCAGACAAAGACCTTCACAGCTATCTATTCAGCTACAGGTTTGAGTACACAATCAGGTGTGTACCAGGCTTCATCTATCAACTACGGAACATCAACAGGTGCTCTTGCAGCTAGCTCTTTGAATCAATCAACGATTCAGAATAGTCTCAAGGCAATCTTGTTCCACTAGTTCTTAGCTGATCTCCTCCCAACGGGTCACAATGTTGGAACAAAAGCCGCCCACCCTAGATGGTGTGGCGGTTTTTGTTTGTAAAGTGTCTCTCTGGTGTAAGTGTTAATAACCATTCTTTTTGTAAGGTTATATTAGGTGCTATAATTAGGCTATTAATAACCAGTATTTACTTCTAATCTTATTATCATAATTATGAAAAGAATTTCTATTATCTCAAGCTTTATAATATTCTCCTTTATCTCTGTTGTTTCCGCACAGAGTTATACTTTTTCAAAAGACCTTACTGTAGGTAGTAATGGTCAAGATGTCTCAAATCTCCAGAGTTTACTTATCAGTCAAGGTTTTCATATCCCTTCAATAGAGTCTGGTGTAGTGGCAAAAGGTCATTTTGGTGCACAGACGAAAGCAGCTGTCGTCGCTTATCAGACATCAAAGCACATTTCACATACTGGTTTTGTTGGTCCTATCACTAGAAAATCTTTGAACGGTACTTCCGTGGCATTTGGCGGCATAGTTCCTACAGTTTCAATTTCTTCAATAAATGCCGTTCCTGTTACATCTTCACCTGTCACACCTCCATCAGTAACGACTCCAAGCCAAACTGTAATGTCTACCCCAGGTGCAGTTGGTACTCTCGCAGTATCACTCTGGTCAACTCCTTCAGGCATCGTAGCCTACAAGGGTCAGTCATATGATGTTGCAGCCTTCAAAGTGCAGGCTTCTGCTTCAGACATGTCTATCCAGAACCTTACTCTTGATTTCGATGTTCGTCTCTGGCTCTATGCTAGTGCCATCACAATCAAGGATGATTCAGGTGCAGTTGTCGGTTCAGTCACAAACTTGAACGCAGGCAATTTCTCTGAGCTCACAGTTGGTTCTGACTACCGTGTCAGCGTTCCAGTCAATGGATACGTCGTTAAGGCTGTTCAGACAAAATATCTTACTGTCAATGTCACCTTCCTCCCAACATCAGATCGTGCTACAGGAAACATCAATGTTCTCCAAACACAGATCCGTTCAGTTGATGGAACAGGCGTAACAGACACAGAGACAAACACTGGTGGTGCTCGCTTCTTCTCATATCAGGGAAGTGGAGCCTCTCAGCTTGTTGCTACACTTAGCCCTTCCGCACCTCCTGTGGGTTATATTGAAATTTCATCTTCCATACCAACTGACAATGCTGTCTTGGGGATATATAGTTTGAAATCACAAAATCAGCCAACAACTCTTCTAGGGCTAAAAGTTAATCTTGGTTTCTGGGGTAACGGTAATACAAATGGCACTATACCTAATATGCTTAGTTCGATTGCTCTTAAGGTTGGTAATACTATTGTTACAAACGGTAGTTTAGGTACCATAAATGGCGCTGCAGGTGACTATCAAGATACTATAGTTACATTTTCAAACTTCTCCATTCCATTGCCAGCTGATAAATATGTCGACTTGACGATCGTTGCCAGACTTGCACAAGATACTGGAGGTAGATTTGAGGGTGCTTATGCAACGACTACTCTTGACCTTACAAATCCAAGTAATATAGATGTTGAAGATGCATCCTATGCTCATATCGTTCCAAACAGCATTGTACTCAGCAGTAACGCTCAACAACTTACAGAATCTTTGTTAGGTGCAGCCGGTCTTCCTACGGTTACATATGGTAATGAGAATAATACCAGCACTGGATATACGACACAGATATTTACTTTCACAGCACCGATTATGGCGGGTAAGAATGGTGTATACATATCCAAGAATGTATCTGCAGCACTAAGTACTACATCAGATCCAACGGGTATAACTATTACACCAGTCGATTTCTCTGACAGCGATACAAGTGGCGATGGTGCAACGTATTTCTATCTTGCCCCAGGTCAGGCGAAGACACTTACGGCTACTTATTCCGCATCAGGTTCTAGTACACAGTCAGGTGTATTCCAGATTACTGGTCTAACATTTGGAACAGACTCGAATGCTACAGGAGGTTTCTTGTATTCACCAGATATGACTAATATGCTTACTGCAGTCTTGTTCCATTAAGTATATTGATACAATTTTACTTCAAAAGCTTATCCCCAAAATGATTAATCCTTTCGATAATACATTCTTTAAATTCCTAATTGGATTTACCTGTATTCTTGTGGTTGCCTTTGCACTTATATATCTGATTCAAAAGATGTAGGAGAGCGATTGTGTCTTCACTGTTTCTTCATATATTCTTGTACAAAACTTCATAATTTCTTCTTGAAATCTTGAGAAAAAGTTCACGGGAATTTTATTGCTCATTGATACGATGGTTGCATTATCAGTAACCAAACTATTTTATGAGTACAAATTTTTCGCGATTTTTCTTATGTCTTGCACGTGGTGTTGTGATAGTGGCGGTTGGTTTGACGGCTTCTATGTGTGGAATGTTGAGTATTGGTGTGTCTAGTGTTCATGCAGAAACTCATATTACTGACGGTTTTCTTTTGGAAGATACTGTCTGGAATGCAAGTGGTAGCCCTTACCTTATTGGTGCGGATGTATCGGTTCCTTATGGTCGGTCTCTTACTATTGGACCAGGGGTCGTTGTTACAAGTGATCCGGACCTTGGTTGGGAACCAAATATATATGCAAATGGACCCGTGATCATGAATGGTGATCCTAAAGCAGAGATTTCTATTTCAGGTTTGTATGGTCTCACAATTGACCACAGTACGACGACGATCAGGTACGCTCGTTTGTCAGTGAGTGATGGGCTTTCTTTTATCAGTTCATACGGTTCTATTTCAAGTTCTACTATTACAGGTGCAAAGCGAGGCATACATAGTATTTTGAGTAATATAAATATTACGGCAAGTTATATCAAAGGTAATGATTATGGTGTAGTGGTTGAACCTGTGGCACCGATCTTCCAAGTACGCAGAGATTCGAAACAAAAATATCTTGCTGACGATGATGATACTAGTAGTTATGGCACCGGGAGCAATGGTACTGGTGGTGTAGGTAATGCTTTGGAAGATATTCCTATGGTGGTTATTTCGTATTCTTCTTTGGTAGAAAATAGATATGCAACGATAAAAAATACCGATACTGGTATTGTGCAAGCTACTCAAAATTGGTGGGGGAGTAAAGATGGTCCAGCAACTTCGACGGTAGCAAGTCTCTTAGATCCTGGCTCAAGTTCCGTAAGTAAGGTTGCAGGCAATGTTAATTATATTCCTTGGCTCGATCATGATCCTTTGGAGGAAGCGACTAGTACACCTTGCTGTTCGAATATACTATTTCTTCCAGGTATTGAGGGTACATGGTTATATCACGACGAAGGCGGTTTGTTGGGTTATGGTACGAGCACTAACACTTTGTGGGCACCAAACAGAAACGATGATGTTCGCGCATTATTTTTAGACAAAAATGGTTCAAGTACTGACAAAACCATCTATTCTGGTGCGCCTATTGATAATGTTTTCAATCTTTATCATGTATATAGCTCGTTTGAAAGATTTCTAGATGGGTTGGTGAAAGTTGGTACGATAAATGATTGGAAGTCCTTTGGTTATGATTGGCGTAAGCCTATAGCCGAGGTGGTTGCGGGGTTTGAAAAGAAAGCTACGACTACAGAATCTCTTATGGACACAGTAAGCACTTTGGCGACTCGTTCACGAACTGGCAAAGTTACTTTAGTTGCGCATAGTAATGGCGGACTGGTGGCTGAATATTTGGTCAAGACCTTAGCCGAACAAGGCTTATCAGGTTTGATTGATTCTGTTATCTCCGTAGCGGTGCCATATCTTGGCACACCAACTGCTATTAGTAGTATTCTTCATGGTGAGCATCAATCTATAGCCGGAGGTCTAATATTGAACGCCAGTGTCGCTCGTCAGTTGGGTCAAAATATGTCGAGCGCTTATTCACTTTTGCCATCGTCGGCTTACTATTCCAAGGTTACTACTCCGACAATAACTTTTTCATCTACTACAGTTTCTGGTGTGAATGATGTTTCTTACCCACAAGTAATTCATACATCTTTAGATCAGAATGCTTTTATTGATGATGTCGCACAGATTCGTCAAGCATCTTCATCGTTGGCTTTGACCAATGATGATACGTCATTTCCAATTGTTGGAAATTCTCTGCTAATGAAAGCTGCTGAATCGCTTCACTCTATTCTGGATACTTTCTCGTGGCCACCCAATATAAACCGTTGGAATATGTTGGGCTGGAACAATGAAACTCCGCGTGCATTGTCATATTCTTCAAAGCAAAAGTGCTCGTCTTTCTTTGGATTTGATATTACATGTTCTAATAGTCTTGTTCATACAGAATATACGACACAAATGGGTGACGGCACCGTTGTGGCACCTAGTGCGGCATATGATTCGTCTGGTATTAATGGCCCAACAAAGGGTGTGAATGTAACCAGCGGCGTCAATCTAGCAAAAGTAATCTCGCTAGATCTTACCCGAGAGTCTAATGATGCCGGAGAAGGTATATCACATGCCAATATTTTGGAATCCAGTTCTACACAAGCGGTTATCAAGTCAATTATTCTTCACAGGTCTAGTGATTCACAGAGTGGTGTAGGAAGTGCTTCTGGTGGTTTGGATTTTGGTGTTTTGCCAGCCGTTTCTCTCGGTGAACCAGATTATTCGCAGGAACCAGTCCGCTTGGTTATGACTTTGGAAGGAGATGCAGAACTCGGTGTTACTGATGTACAGAATCATCACACAGGAATAATCCCAATGCCGTTCAGTGTTACAACGAGTACCTCGACTGGTGTTGCAGATAATGTTCTATCTGCCTACGAAGAAAAAATTCCCGGTAGTCATTTCACATTATCATCAGAGTCTGGTACACAATCCTCTGGTTCAGTTTCGCGAGTAACGGTGCCAGATTCAGGTCAAAGTTATACTGTAGTGATCAGTGGAAATAGTTTCGGGTCGGTAAACTTGAGTATGGATCGTATACGTGGAGATCAAAATTTTGGTCACGTTGAATATACAGATATTCCCATGTCGCCCCTATCTATAGCTACTACAACCATACTCGTCACACCGATCTATCTGACCTCATCTGTACCGCCGACATTGTCGACATCTTTGGCTTATTCGACACTGCTAGCTTCATCAACTGACCCATTACAAGTTGATTTCGATGGAGATGGCACGGTTGACTATGTGGCAACTTCTACGCTGGCAAATTCAGCAATATCTACATCAACAATTACCGCATCAACTTCCACTATTTCTTCTATTCCAGACATAATTTCTCGTCTGAAATTACTGAAAAAAATTATTCAGACGATGTCAAAGTCAAATGTTCGAAGTAAAGCTCTGGTCGATCTGGTAGAAAAACTTTCTGATCTTGTCAAGAAGGGGAAGTTGCGTTACAAATTCATAGGTAATAAAAACCATACAGAAAAGTTCTCTCATTTTGGTCATGTAAAATTAAACAAACTCATACAACGTGATCAGGATCGTCTTCTAGACCAAATTGAAAAAGCTCTATCAGATTTTGAATAGTAAAAAGTCTTTTAGATGGTAAAAAGTTTGAGTAGCAAAAAACCGCTATCGTAATGTGACAAGGAGTCATATAACGTAAGCGGTTTTTTTGTTGTGAATTATTTCACAGGTGACTTGGCTTATTTCAATTCAACTTTACCACCAGCTGCTTCAATTTGTTTCTTGAAGGCATCTGCTTCCTCTTTCTTCATACCATCCTTGAGAAGAGAAGGTGCGGCGTCAACGAGGTCCTTGGCTTCTTTGAGACCAAGGCCGAGGATTTCTTTGACGACTTTGATAACAGCGATCTTGGTATCACCGGCGGCTGCGAGGTGAACTGCAAAAGCAGTCTTCTCATCGCCAGCGGCGGCAGCTCCAGCAGCTGCTGGTGCGGCGGCAGCAGCTTGTGCTGACACACCGAATTTCTTTTCTAATAGTTTGACGAGTTCATTCAAGTCAAGAACAGTCATCTTTTCGATGTGATCTACGATAGTCTTGAACTTTGCAGGAATTTCAACAGTTGTATTTTCCATTTTATGTGTAAATTTTTAATTTAATAATGATGCAGTTTGTTTCTTTGCGATACCATCCAATACCATGACAAAACCCTGTATAGGGGAATTGATGACATTGACGAACATGCTTTGAAGGGTTTTGATTGGAGGAATAGTGGCGATGGCCAGCATTTCTTCTTTGGTCATGTATTTTCCTTCGAAAACACCACCAACAATCGTAACTTGGTCCTTGAATTTCTTTTGGAATTCAAAAACATTACGTGCTGGAGCAACTAAGTCCGTTCCGTAGGCAAGTCCGAATTCACCAGATAGAATTGGTGCGGTACCAGCATATTTCTTACTATCAAGTGCGATAGAAGTTAAAGACTTTTTTGCTACGAAGTAACCGACGTTATCGCTCTTGAGAGCTTTACGCATAGTGGTTACGTCTTTGACTTTTAGTCCATGAAAATTGACGAAGACCAATGATTTGGCTCCATCCATGAGCGTGGACAATTTTTCTATAATCTCTTTCTTTTGTGTTTTTGTTCGAGCCATTTTTTTGACGCACGAGCTTTTGAGCACGCGAGTATTTTATTTATAATACGGATATATACGCTCTTTAGCGATTTTTATCGCTATTTGCGGTTTTACCGTCTCGACCTTTTGTCAGCTTATAGAATATTTAGGAGACCCTTTAAAAGGGTAACTCTCGGAAGGTCTTAAGTGCTTATTTGGTGAGTTTCCTCAAAAAACGAGCGTGCCTTCTGTCTATGGGCTGTGCCAGTATAATTGCATAAAAAAAGAATAGGTGCAACTCTTCCTCCCTCACCATTTTTCTGTTACAATGCCACTCTTACTACTTACCACCATGGAAACCCTTACAGCTTTATTTGGTACCGAAGCAAAAATCAAGATAATCAGACTATTTTTGTTTAGTCAGGGCGTTCCTTTGTTTGCTAATGAAATTTCCAATCGTAGCAAGTCTACTTCGTCTGCTACAAAAAAAGAAATAAATACACTCATAAAAGCCGACATTATCCGTAAAAGGAAAATTTCTAAAGATATACAAGTAAAACACGGCAAAAGTGTGACTGTAAAAAAAGTAAAAGGCGTAGGATATATTTTGAATGATAAATTTCCTTACCTTGAACCACTAAAAAATCTTCTTACAATAGCTAGTATTCAAGCTGATGAATCTCTAACAAGATCTTTTGCTTCAGCCGGAAAAATCAAGCTTCTAGTGGCAGCTGGAGTTTTTATACAAAACTGGGATTCTCGCGTGGACTTGCTTATAGTAGGGGATGAATTAAACCTGACAAAAATCGAGTCAATTATAAGGACCATAGAGTCAGAAATCGGTAAGGAAATATCATATTCTGCTTTTGATACACAGGATTTTGAATATCGCCTAGGTATTCATGACCGTCTAGTAAGGGATATCCTCGATTATCCCCACGTCACTCTTATAGACAAGATAGCCGTGGTATAATGTATTTATTATAAGGTTAATTATTAGCTTATTTAAGCACTATATATGTATATAATTTCTAGTTGGGGTGATGTGTTTACAGCCACACTAAAGAACCTATGGTTCGGAGTGGCCAATTTCGTTCCACTTCTTATCATTGCCATTATCATCTTTGCTATTGGCTGGGTTTTGGCTGCTCTTATTGAGAAGCTTGTCGAAAGTATTTTCCGAACTCTCAAGATAGACGCCGCTCTCAAGGGTGCTGGTATGGAAGAAGTTGTAAAGCGTTCTGGTTATAACCTAAATTCCGGCCTATTCGTCGGAGCATTGGTAAAGTGGTTTGTGATTATCGCTTTCTTGATGTCATCACTTCAGCTTCTCGGTCTTAATAGTGTCAATGAATTTTTGAAGACTATCGTTGCTTTCCTACCAAATCTGATTGTCTCAGTTTTGATTCTTATGGTTGCAGCTATTCTTGCCGGTGCAATGCAAAAGATTGTTGTTGCAAGCGCAAAGGCTGCTCACGTCAAGTCATCAGAACTTCTTGGTCGTATTGCTAAGTGGTCCATTTGGATTTTTGCAATTTTTGCAGCATTAATACAATTATCATCAGCATTGGCGGGTTTGATCCAGCCAATTCTCACAGCCGTATTCGCAGGTGCTGCTTTGGCAGTCGGTCTAGCATTTGGTCTTGGTGGTAAAGACGTTGCCGCAAGACTTATAGAGAAAACAGCTCATACAGTATTGGATAAGGAATAAAGTCGAAGGAATAGTATTCCTCGATACACGAAAAGCCCCTGAAGGGGCTTTTCTAATTCTCGAAAATTATCTGCTGATAATTTTCTGCGAGATGTATCTTAGAATTCTATTCCTTCTCTAAATTCACGTTATTGACTTTTGGTGGTGAAAGAATAGTATGAATTTAGGTAAGGTTCTTTGATGTTTTGGGAATCTATAACAAATAGTCAATCTCAAAGGGGTGATAATAATGAGTTCGAGAAATACCAATAAGCTTTTGAAAAATCAGTGGGAAAGGGGCAATTTTGCTTGCGTTGAATTGAATCCTGTTTGGGACCAAATGCCTGATTGTGTGAAAGACACTAGGCATTTTCTACGGCCTGAGGTAATAGATACTTCCATAACCGGTATTGCCGCGGTGCAAATCCGTTTTTGCATGGGTATTGTGGCCAAGACAGGCAACACTAACTGCGCTTACAGACTTAAAGCCGAGACATTCAGGTTATCGGGAGGTGAAGGGCGTTACGCTTTAAGTGAAATCATCCGTAATATTCACTTTATCGCACCCGAAGCTTTGGTCTTGTATGACGCTAGGTACGACCAGACCAGTGCAGTTGATACCGAGTACATTCACGACGCGTTCGATGTCCTCGGCGTTGACATGGTCGTCATCAACCCGGTCCTTGATGAAAAAATTCTGCGGCTACTCTCTTTGCAGAAAGGCAAAGGGGTTGTCGTTCAGTGTCATAACGTTGTAAAAGGGTCGGAGAAGTTTGTGATGCCTCAGGTCGGTATCTCCCTAGAGGAAGTGGCTGTGTTACGTACGGCGTGTGCGACGTATTCACATGCCGTGGATGATGCAACCAAGAATTGTTCTACATCCGTTACCAATCACTTGGCATGTCGAATTGCTCGTGACTGGAATATGGAAGGTGATTGCGTTGTCGCACTTGATACGAAGTTTCCGCATGAGTTGCGACAGATACGTGGCATACTCGGTGACGTGCCCGTACTATCTTTTGGTACGTGTGCACAAGACAGTGATCTCGAACAAACGATAAATGCTGCCAAGGATAGTCATGGTCAGGGCGTGATTGTGAATCTTCCCTCTGGTCTAGTCTTTTCCTCGCCAGAAGATGATTATGCAAAAGTTGCGGGTAAGATTGCCACCGACTTGAGTGCAAAGATCAGGAAGTGTTGTGGGGCGGAATCGTAGCGACATAGCGTCGTAACGAAATAACGTCGTAATAATTCGCTGAATCATAGGTCGTAGGGGACTGCCAACCCTACGCCTTTTTTATTTAAAAAGCGTCTTTATTTAGCTATGCATAAGTGTCGCCCCAAAGGAGCTACCTTACCCACACTTTATCCACATATAAGGCTATGGCTATAAACGCTTGACATATTTCTAACCATAAGTATACTTACTCGCACTGAATGATTATCATGATAAACCAGCAAATATTGCGGCTATAGCCATACCCCTTTACCGGAGTGTGTATGTTGCCGCTCAATGAGCGGTTTTTTCATTTCCACATCGCAAGATGTGTGAACCCAGAACGACTGAACTTTTACAATTTCATATTCAAGTTAGTAATAAGTAATGTAGGTGTGATATTTGTCATGCTGAAGCAATCAGTACTATGACAAATTAGTAACAAGTATTTCTTAGATTTCCTAATGGGAAATCAAGGGCGTATGGTGGATGCCTTGGCTAGAAAAAGCGATGAAGGACGTGGCGTGGCGGCGATACGCTTCGGGGAGGTGCCGAGCAACCTTTGATCCGAAGATGTCCGAATGGGGAAACCCTTTATGATGAACTCATAAAATCTGTGCACTCGATGTACAGGAGCGTACCCTGGGAAGTAAAACATTTCAGTACCAGGAGGAAGAAAAACAAACATGCATTCCGTAAGTAGCGGCGAGCGAAAGCGGAGAAGACTAAACTCAATCTAAATCGTACGGCGTACTCATTTTCGTCGCAAGACGTTGGTGATATGCGCGGTGCGATTTAGATTGGGGGTTGCAAGGTAGAGACGTGTTATTTATAACAGAGAAGTCAAAAAACTTTTTATTAGTATAATGAGCTGGAAAGCTCAACCCTAGAGGGTGATAGTCCCTTGTGCGAAAATAAAAAGTCTTCTTTGTCTCTATTCTTAAGTACCCCAGGACACGAATAGCTTGGGGGAATCTGCCGGTACTAACCGGCAAGTCTAAATATTTTTCTAGACCGATAGTGAACTAGTACCGTGAGGGAAAGGTGAAAAGCAGCCCGGTAAGGGCGGTGAAATAGATCTGAAACCATATGCCTACAAGGAGTCGGAGCGGTGTTACACAGTGTGTATTATTTTTTAGTACATAGTGTGTAACACCGTCACGGCGTGCCTATTGAAGAATGAGCCAACGAGTTTTAGCAAGCTGCTCGACTAAGTCCGAGAGGACGGAGTCACAGGGAAACCGAGTCTGAACAGGGCGCCTGTAGTTTGCTAAAGACCCGAAGCCGGATGAGCTTGCCACGCGCAGGGTGAAGTTCGCCGAAAGGCGGATGGAGGCCCGAACCGTTTAGCCGTGCAAAACTATCGGATGACGTGTGGTAAGGAGTGATAAGCTAATCGAATTCGGTAATAGCTGGTTCTCTCCGAAAGAACTTTTGGGTTCGCGTTAGATGTACCTTTATGGGGTAGAGCACTGGAAGGTCTCGAACGGGCGAAAGCTCACGAGACCTATCAAACTCCGAATACATAAAGTCATTATCTAGCAGTTAGTCTGTGGGGGCTAAGCTCCATTGGACAAAAGGGAAACAGCCCAAGATCTCTATTTAAGGTCCCTAAATCTATGTTAAGTGCGCTTAAGGTAGTGAAATTTCTATGACAATGAGGATGTAGGCTTAGAAGCAGCCACCATTCAAAAATAGCGTAACAGCTTACTCATCGAGAAGTTTCGCGCCGCAGATAATCGGGGCTCAAACATAGTACCGAAACTGAGGGCTTGTGTGCTTCATTGAGGAAAGTAAAATCGAGAATTTTCTCGTTCGACGAATGATTTCGTTGCAGTTCTTTTGAACTTGATCAGTAGCTGTTCTAAAACGGCGACATGACTCACGGCGAGGAACAAGTTGGGTGGCATTGAAAAAATCACAACGGGGTGAAACAAAAGCATGCCACTTGGCTAGTTATGGAGGATACACTTGTATTCTTCTCATGTTGGTTGGGTCCAAACCCCCGCCTCTGACCAATTTTGCGTGGCGTCTGGTGTGTTTAATGATCCGCTACGTACTCGCTGATATGAGCTGGTGGCCTAACGTTTGGGTTGCACTAGCCGTCGGTGATACGAACTATCACGTGGGGTTGATTCAGACCTCCTGTGACGTGATTTGCGGATATTTGCCCAGACGTCGCGCCGTAATTTCAAAGTTTTTCCGACGATTTTTTACAAAAATTGTCACTTGGCGAATTTCGCCTTCACATTAAAATGGTGGAGAGCACAAATTCGTCTCCTCAATGAAGCACACAAAGCGGTAGGAGAGTATTCGCACTGCGATGAAGGTGAAGGGGTGACCCCCACTGGAGCGCTGCGAAGTAAGAATGTTGGCACAAGTAACCGCAATGCAGGTGAGATTCCTGCACGCCGAAAGATCAAGGATTCCTTGGCAATGTATATCAGCCAAGGGTTAGTCGGCCCTAAGGGGATGGCAAACGCCGCACCCGATGGACACATGGTTAATATTCCATGACTTTCGTATATATCGATGGAGGGACGAAGTGTAGTATGTTCTGCGCATTATGGATTTGACGTTCGTGTTGTGAGGGTGGGTCTTGGCAAATCCGGATCCTGACTTTAATGTCGTCTCCAAGCAAAGCGAAAATGCCGGGCAACCGGGAAATAGAACAAAGCACGCTTTCAAGAAAATCTTCTAAGATTATATATACGAAAACCGTACCGCAAACCGACACAGGTGATCAGGTCGAGTAGACCAAGGCGAACGAGTGAGTGGTCTCCAAGGAACTCGGCAAAAAAGCAGCCGTAACTTCGGAATAAGGCTTGCCCGCACCATTTAGCTCTTTTTGAGTTAGATGAATTGACGGGCCGGTCTCTAGTGAATGCCACGGACAGTATGTCTGGCAACATGATAAAACAATGTTTGTTAGTACCTTAATAGGGGAAGACGAACAAATGGCCTTGCAAATGTGGCGAACCCACATAAACAAGGTAAAACGCTCTGTGGGCGTGGATGGGATAGCGAACACCCCACTTCCGCATCGGACTCAATGATCTAGGCGAATCGTCGGATCTTGTCCGAGCGAAAAGCATGGGAGCATTGCGCGGTTTTCGAATCGCGGATAGTCCATGTGGATCGGAAGAAACAAAGCCCGGAACAATGCAGACGTGCAAAGTTCCTATCATGTAGTAATTTGAGACTGGCCCTCCATTTCTCTCTTTGTAGTCATTATGATGCAAAGAGAGCTAAATGGTGCGGGCCTCAGCGAAAGTATCTCTGGCAACTGTTTAACAAAAACACAGCTCCCTGCGAACTCGTAAGAGGAAGTATAGGGGGTGACACTTGACCAATGCCAGAAGGTCAAATAACGGCGTTGTATGTCGCAAGATATATGGTGACTGTTATAAGCCCTGGTGAATGTCGGTCGTAACTATAGACATGATCGTTGTAGTTACGTAAATAAATCTTGCTATATGCTGGAAACTCCGAGCATCTTCAAATACTCGTCTAGAATTTATCTGAAATTTATTCTGGGCAGTGAAAATTTTGAAGTGCGGACAATCAGCAGGAAAGATTTCTGTTATAATTAGGTCAATGAGTAATTATTGGCTTAATAACATAGATCCTAACATCGGTAATTATATTGCTGGATTCACAGATGGTGAAGGCAGTTTCAATATATCGATGATGAAAAGGAAGGATTATGTAGGAAAGTGGAAGATTCGGGCTTCATTTAATATATCTCAAAAAGATCGAGTGATCCTGTCACGAATCAAAGACATCTTTGGTTGTGGCACATTACGATCAAGATCTGATGGAGTTGTATATTATGAAGTGACTGACATCGACTCCTTAACGGAGAAGATAATTCCATTTTTTGACCGTTTTATTTTTCTTTCGGCTAATAAAAAGAAAAACTTCTTGATTTTCTCTGAAATTGTCAATTTGATGGCTAAGGGAGAACATTTGAAAGAAGAGGGTTTCTGGAAAATTATACATCTGCGCGAAACCTTGAATGAAGGTAAAGGCAGAAAAAGAAAGTATAATCTACTAGAAATAACAACAGAAAAATCCTCAGAGACTATACGCAAGACATCGCGTGTTCAATTGGTATCGACGAATACGACGACGAAGATATAGTCCGATCTTTATAGCGATATAAAGTTAACAAATCCCATCATAGTGATGGAAACAATGAACGATCCTAAGGTGGAATAAGCTGCCTTAGTAAAATCTAGCTGTATCGGTGAACATCTTGGAAATAGGAATAATTCAAGAAAATACCGAGGCAACCCACGAAAGTGGAGAGTCCGTAGAGACTATACGCTAGACTCTTTTGAGTTAAATTAAAAGGGAAGATAGAGTCCGATCTCATGGGTGACTATGAGAATTTGATAGAAATATCAAATCGCCTGAAAGGGTAGTAACATTGACAATGAGCGCAATTCCTTGTCGGGTAAGTTCCGACGCGTTGAATAGTGTAATGACTGGAGAACTGTCTCGGAGACCAGCTCGGTGAAAATACAATACCGGTGAAGATGCCGGTTACCTGCAGTTAGACGAAAAGACCCTAGAAGCTTTACTGTAACTTGATATTGACCATACGTTTTTGATGCGTAGCGTAGTTGGGAGGATTTGAAGTGTACCTTTCGGGGTATGTGGATCCGTCGATGAAACACCAATCTTTAACGATGTATGTTCTAACCTCTGTGGTATAAACGCAGGGAGACAGTATCTGGTGGACAGTTTTAGTGGGGCGCTATCCTCCTAAACAGTAACGGAGGAGCCTATTAAGTTCAGCTAGGCGCGGATGGAAACCGTGCCGATAGTGTATGGGCACAAGCTGGATTGACTGCGAGACGTACTTGTCGAGCAGATGCGAAAGCAGAGCCAAGTGAACCGACCCTACGTATTAGATGCGGGGGAAGATTATCGGACAAAAGCTACTCTAGGGATAACAGGCTAGTTCCGCCTAAGAGTTCATATCGACGGCGGAGTTCGGCACCTCGATGTCGGCTCACCACATCCTGGGGGTGGAGAAGCTCCCAAAGGTTTGGCTGTTCGCCAATTAAAGTGGTACGCGAGCTGGGTTCAGACCGTTAAGCAATTAATGGTTTGACACACATAGAACATTGTGAGCAACGTCACATTGACTGTTTGACAGTCTGAATCACGTTGAGGAAATTTTCGTTTAAAATGAGTACAAAGCATAAAACTTTGTACAAAGTAAGAAAGGAGTGATCAATCAACCACGGCGGTCGTCGTATAATTTCGAACTTAAAAATTTGAAAGGCACGATGATGAAGTCGATTAATATCGGTGGAGTCCATTAAAAGGGATGATACCGAGGGAAGTGTGCTGATTAGTGGAAGGGGCAAAACAGAATTGTTTTCGATGGGCTAACCACGACGTAAGTCTGCGCAAGCGGACGAGAGCTGGACTTTTGCGCCAGTATTACGTTGTATAGACGACGAGCCATTAGAGGCAATTCTGCCTGACCACGGGTGACTTGTACGCGCGTACGAGTCACCTCCACTAATCAGCACATACCCGTAGAGACTAAACATCGACAGTTTGTGTGTGGCGCAATTCAAAAATGCGGCGCACACATATGAAGCTATAGTCCAATGCACGAAGTAATTCGTGAGAACATGCGTGAGACAGGTTGGTCTCCTATCTACTGCAGGCGTTGATACTTGAGGGGAATTGATTCTAGTACGAGAGGACCGAATTGAACGAACCTCTGGTCTACCTGCTGTCGTGCCAACGGCACCGCAGGGTAGCTATGTTCGGATCGGATAACCGCTGAAAGCATATAAGTGGGAAGCCGGCCCCAAGATTAGGTATCGTTAAGACTCCTAGGAGATGACTAGGTTGATAGGCTTTAGGTGTACGCATCGCAAGATGTTGAGCCGTGAAGTACTAATTCGTCGATCCTGTTAGGAACTCTGTGAGATACTTGTGAAATTTTTTCCACGAGGAAAACCACCTACATTACTTATTACTGACTTGAAAAAACGCGGTCAAAGAGAATTACTCTCAGATCGTGCGTATGATTGAACCTTGCGTTCTGGTGATTTGGCGCTATGGCACCACCCGTTCTCATTCCGAACACGGAAGTGAAACGTAGTTGCGGCGATGATAGTCCTTCGGGGCGAAAGTAGCTTGTCGCCAGAACATAGGGTTTAAGAATTACTTTAAAGATAAAAAATCGGCAAATTGCCGGTTTTTTGGTGTCGAAATAGCATGTGGCGTTTTTTGATTCTTATGAGATAATGATGTGTATGAATAATATAAAAGGACCAGGTATCCTTCTCCGTGAAGGGTGGGCGTTATTTACTAACCATAGCAAAGTAATTATACCGATCGTTATATTTCCATCAGTTTTAAGTATTATTGCAAACTTACTGGTTATGACCAAAACACTTCCTTTATTACTAATTGGGATTTTGGTTTCTATCACAGGTTCTATAATGTCTCTTGTGATGATACCAGCTGTTGTGAATGCTACTCATCGCTTCTCGACAGAACCAGGAGTTGCATTGTCCTTTGGAAAACAATATCGTTTTGGCTTTAGTTTGTTTTGGTCTATTGCACTTGTAAGCATTATTTCTGTAGCCGTATCACTTGGTTCTTATGTCTTGCTGATAGTTCCTGGAATAATAGTGAGTGTCTACGCTTCATTTTGGTTGTACGCTTTGGTTATAGATGGTAAGAGAGGCTTCTCTGCTCTTACAGAAAGTTACAGCCTAGTAAAAGGAAGATGGGGTTCTGTGTTCGGTCGCATGTTCTTAGTTGGTCTTACACTGTCTATTGGCTGGGTTATATTACTGGGGCTTGCGTATCTTATCGGTTTATTAACGGGCATACCTATTCATACGATCAATGAATCCGGTCGCTCAATATATACTACAAATGGTTATATTTTAGTTAGTATTGCCAATTTGATTGGTTACTCGATATTTTTTCCTGTTGGCATTGGTGCTAGTTATGGTTTGTACAATTCTCTCAAAGCTACAAGACAAGCAGAAGACACTGTGTCTTCTGCTAAATTTTGTACATGGCTAAAAGTATTTATTGGTGTTGGTATATTTGCGGTATTGATGATATTTGTTATTGGTTTTTTGTCAGTGCTTAATCAGGTTAGGAATAGTATGGTTGTACCAGTGGCGACAAATGGCTCTATGACCCCTAAGATAGATTTTACAAAATAAGATGGCATCCTGGGCACAAAAAAGAAGACTTACATATGGTGGAACAGTTATTCTGGTTTTTTTGGCTATCATAGGTTATTGGTCCTACAAATCTTTTTATAAAGCACCAAGTTGTTTTGATGGAATAAAAAATGGCAATGAAACAGGTGTAGATTGTGGCGGTTCATGTCAGAGACTTTGTGCTAGTTCATATATTCCACCCAATGTAGCTTGGACATCTTTTGAACAAATAGCTCCTGGTCTCTATAATGTTGCCGCTTATATTATCAATAAAAATCTTTCTGGAACGGCTATCAGAGTCCCATACCATATGGTTTTGTATGATAACAAGGGTATACAGATCGTAGATGTGCGTGGGGCAGTGACACTTCCGCCTAACAGAGATACTTTAGCCTTTCTCCCGACTGTTTCTACCGGAAAAATGTCGGTCTACCGTGTTTTCTTTGAATTTACTCAGGCGCCAGATTGGAAAAAACAATCAGATACTTTGAGCACCTTGAAGATTACAGACAAGAAATATTCTGAAGATCAAAACGGATCTTCGCTCATGGTCACTCTTGCCAATAGTAGCCTTTATCCTGTTGGAAAGTTTTCTGTTTACGTTATTTTGCTTGATGCAAATTCCAATGTCGTAGGTTTTTCTAAGACTATAGTCGATGGAGTCTCTCCTAGATCAACAGTTGTTGCACCATTTACGTGGCCCGCTAGTCATAATGGTTCCGTGATCTCGATTGACGTATTACCGGTAGTAGAGTAAAAATATAGAGTAATGCCACGTCTCTTAAAAAACTTCTTCAAAAAAGGCACTATTTATGGTGTCAGTTCCACAAGTGCTAGAAGTGGGATAGATTGGTGGTTGTTTGGCGCTACAATTCCTCTCTTGTGTGCTGGTTTGGTGACGATGTATTCGTTTACTGGCGACAATTCTTTTGCTTTACATCAGTTGATCTGGGTCGTATTTTCTTTGGTACTATTTTTCTTAGTTAGCCACGTTGATATGCGTTTTCTGAGATCGACGCGGGTCGCAGTAACTCTGTTTTCTGCGGCGTGTATTTTGCTCGTTGTACTTTTTCTTGTTGGTAAAGTCTCTCATGGTGCCGCAAGCTGGATTTCATTTGGATTATTTTCTTTTCAACCTTCTGATATGGCGAAGTTAGTTCTTTTAATAATCCTCGCGAAATATTTTTCACGTCGCCACATAGAAATTGCCAACATGCGTCATATCATTGTTTCTGGGCTCTATGCGGCTATATTATTTGTGTTAGTTATTGTACATCCAGATTTAGGTTCAGCGATGATAATTTTTCTGATTTGGCTAGGCATGGTTATGATTTCTGGTATTTCAAAAAAACACCTTCTTGTTATGCTTGGCTTGGTCATCGTGGTAGTTTCTTTGTTATGGAATTTTGGTTTTAAAGAATATCAGAAAGATCGCATTAGGAATTTCGTAAATCCTTTGGCAGATATTCACGGTGCTGGATACAATGCTTACCAATCAACTATTGCTGTTGGTTCTGGGCAACTGTTGGGGAAGGGGCTTGGTTATGGTACGCAATCCCGTTTGAAATTCTTGCCAGAATATCAAACAGACTTTATCTTCGCGGCTTTTGCCGAAGAATGGGGTTTTGTCGGTGTCCTGATTATGTTCTCTTTATTTGGGGTGATTATTTGGCGTATTATCGTAAATGCAGAACGTGGTGCCACTAATTTTGAAATATTATATGGCGCTGGTGTCGCAGTGTTTTTCATTGTGCACATTGCTGTAAATGTTGGTATGAATATTCACTTACTTCCAGTGACTGGTACGCCATTACCTTTCATGAGTTATGGTGGTACTCACCTTGTTACAGAATTCTTGGCACTCGGTATCCTGATGGCAATGCGTAGATATGCCCGTCCAGTTCACAAAGATGTAGCCAAGAATGAATTTATAGGTCCTCAATAGGGGATATGGGGTGTGATATAGAGTGTGTTATAATTTTCCTATGTTAAATAAAAAATCTAGTTCAGTTTATCAGAAAGCCTTTACTCTTCTTGAAGTACTTATAGTTGTTGCTATCGTGGCTATACTAGCTGGAATAGTTATTGTGGCTATCAATCCCTCAAAGCAGCTCGGTAATGCCAGAGACTCTCAGAGAAAATCTGATATCGGATCTATATTCACAGCTATAAATCAATATGCGGTAGATTATGGTCATTATCCTATTGGCATTTCTTCTACACCTACACCAATTTGTGATCCTGCACAATCTTGCAGTGGTAGTATAGACTTGTCGGCCTTGATTCCTACTTATCTCATCGGTATGCCAAAAGATCCTATGTCGACAACTGATACTGGTTATTCCGTGGCTGTAGCGAATTCAAATATTTACGTTGAAGCACCGATGACTGAGATCGGTTTTAAAAATCAGTTTGGTTATTCATCAACGACACCAATTGTCGCTTTTGCCGGCGCAATACCAGCGGGATATACACCACCTGCTGCTACTCAAGGAACACCTTCTGGAGGTGGAGGCAATGGAGGTAGTCAGCAACAGACTAACTATGCTTTGCAGTTTGATGGAAGTACACAGCATGTGACTATTTCCGAAGTTAGTCTTGAGAATGTTTTCTCGGTCTCGGTTTGGTATAAATTGAATAGTTTATCCCATTCTTCAACTATTATCGGTAATAGTAGTGGAGCTGGTGCATCTGGATATGATGCTCTTATGTTGAGACCTGATCAAGGTACTATTTATTTACTAACTGATAATCAGCAAGTTGGTATTCCTTATACTAGTTGGGACACTACAACTTGGCACCATTTAGTATTATTGTATAATGCTGGGCACTACAGCGTGTATGTTGACGACTCTCTTATTGGAGATTCTTCTTTTGGTGATAGTGCATTGTCGATAAATGAGATAGGGCAATATGCTACTGGGGGTGGTAACGGTTTAGCTTTCGATGGTTCTTTGGATGATCTTCGTCTTTATTCTACCGAACTAACTACAGGTGATATTTCTGCGCTTTATAATAATGGTGTAGGGACTGAGAGCGAATCGGGGTCGCTTGGAACTGACTTAATCGCGCATTGGAAATTTGATGAAGGCACAGGTATCACCACAGCAGATTCTTCAGGTAATGGAAATACAGGAACACTTGTAAATTCACCTACTTGGGTGACGAGATAATTATCACAAAGTCCTTATTTGATCTGACTATTTTTGATTCTACTATAGTCCCTTAATCAGGTCTATAACAAAACTTCACCACTTCACCGATGAGAGCGATACCTTCACTCCTTGATTCAGAAGTTCTTGGTGGACAACCTCTGCACATCTCTTCGTTTTAATTCTTTGCTGAAATATTTTCCAAACCATTTTGTCGCCTAATTCTCTGGGGTGATGCCTTGGTCTTGAAGACATCGTCGGTATTGGATGATATCCATATGTCTTAGACTTCTTGAACCATCTAACAATCGTACTTTGATTGAAACCAAAGTGACGAGCAACTTTCCTAGTCGACCACTTCTTGCGGACTAATAATTGTGCGGCCTCCTTTCTGATTTGAGGCATGTTGGGGTTTGTTGTGTATGGCATATGGAATCATCCTAAACTACTAGGTGATGCCAAGCTATTGAACCATTACGCCCCCCATGCTATAATCACTGCATTAATCTAGTTAATGTAATCATCATTCATGTTATCCCCACCAACCTCTGTCTCCTTTAGTGGGGGGGGGTGATATACTCATATACATATCAACCTAACGTATACTTTGTATATATCATCTATGTCTATATCTAATATGACTCGCAGGTATTCCCACAAAGGCTTCACCCTCCTCTCATCCAAGAGAAACACAGCATTTACACTACTAGAGATACTATTAGTAGTAGCTATCATAGCTATTCTAGCCGGCATTGTGATAGTAGCCATCAATCCAGCCAAACAGCTAGGTAGTACCAGAGATGCAGAGCGTAAGAGTGACATCAACACCCTATACAAAGCAGTCAATCAGTACGTCATAGACCA
>Ga0118677_10002064_pt1 | contig 41179 bp, 36 predicted proteins | sample AliMusrvi5mmetaG_FD_86154 | JGI IMG/M metagenome (GOLD analysis project Ga0118677, IMG submission 86154)
AAGTACATGGAAGTATATTATTTGCTTACGGTCGGAATAATCGGTTTCAGGTGAAATGTTTAAAACAACACTGGTTTGTGAAATTCGGGTCCAATTGTCACGTTGCTGTACAAAATCGGTATTATTTCCCTGGTTTTTATTTTTTATCTCGACTGAAAGATTTGATAATCCATCTTTTACAAGGTAAACGTGCCATTCATCCATTAAGACGTTCAAAGTGTCGACTAACTCTTTAATTATTAAAGAATCAACCTTGATTGGGTTTCCTGTTAATTTTAGCAGAATGTTTTCTCCATACTTTAAAGGTGGAATTCCATCCAGAATTTTTGATTTAAGCTGATCTGTTAACTGAGGTTCATTTTCAGAAGCTGAAATGTTCCCAAAAAATGGAGTGAAAATTGCAAGTAGAAAGAGGAGTGAAATCGTGCTTTTCATCAGGATTGACTTATGTTTCATCAAAAGAAACCTTTCTCAGGCTAATTTAAAAGAAAATTCCGACAAGCTGCGGAATCAGGGTGATAAACTGCAAATTGCTTACTTTACTGTTTAAATCCTTTAGTATCTTTAAGGCTGTTAAGTAATTCCTTTTTATCTTTACCTTTCGGAATATTAAATCAAAAGTTATGCGTTTAAAACTACAATTAATCATTTGTTTATCTGTTTGCATCCTGGCAGTTACAAATCTTATGGCTCATGGGCCTTACAAAGCCACCTGGGAATCGCTTGATACTCATAAAATGCCATCCTGGTATGATGATGCAAAAATCGGATTAAGTATGCACTGGGGAGTTTACTCTGTTCCGGCCTGGGCGCCGCGTGAGAAGGGTCTATCTTATGCCGAATGGTACGGAAACCGGATGCACGAGAAAGGGAGCCCTGCAATCGATTACCATCGTGAGAATTATGGGGAGAACTTTACCTATGACGATTTTATCCCTAAGTGGAAGGCTGAGAACTATAATCCCACAGAATGGGCAAAGTTTGCCAGGAACATGGGGGCGAATTATATGTTTATCACCTCCAAGCACCATGACGGTTTCTGTTTATGGCCATCAAAATACACAGACCGCAATGCGATGAAGATGGGACCGCACAAAGACTTGCTGGGTCAATTTGTTGAGGCCGGACGGAAAGAGAACCTTAAAGTTGGATTTTATTATTCACTTTACGAATGGTATAATCCCCTTTATACCGGGAAAGATATTCCTTATGCCGGTTTGAAGAAAGTAAAAAACTATGTTGATGATTTTATGGTTCTTCAGATCAAGGAGCTTATAGATCTTTATCATCCTGACTTCATGTATTTTGATGGTGAATGGGATCATCCCGAATCGTTCTGGAAAATGAAGGAGGTGGTTGCATGGTATTATAATGAGGCGGCAAAAAGGAATCAGGAGGTTTTTGTGAATGACCGGTTTGGAAAGGATGAGCGCGGAAAACATGGTGATTTGTATAATGTGGAATACGATGGAGAGAAGGGGAGTGAGGGATTGCTTTCTCACAATTGGTCGTACTGGCAGGGGATTGCCAAGACATTTGGCTATAACCAGGACACCGATCCACAGGATTGTCTCTCCCCAAAGCAATTCATCGATAAAGTGATCAAGGGAGTAAGTCACAATGGTAATTTCGATATCAATGTTGGACCGACTGCTGACGGACTGATTCCAGAATACGAGCAATACCCTCTTTTGAAATTGGGGGAATGGTTAAAAACGAATGGTGAAGCGATTTATGGTTCACGCTACTGGAAGGTTAAGCAGCAGGAAGGTGATGCTTTTTTCACCTCAAAGGGTGATAATGTCTATGCGATTTTCCTCAAATGGCAGGGGGAAGAGTTTAAACTTAAATCGGTCAAGCCGGTTGCTGGTTCAAAAATTACGATGCTGGGTGTAGCAGGTGATCTGAAATGGAAATGGGATGCCACAAATGGTTTGACGATAATTTATCCGAGTCAGAAGGCACGTCCGACTTCGTGCAGTTATGCGTGGGCGTTTAAGATTAAGGTGAAATAGTTTATAGCCCTGTCAGCGCTTTAAACTTAATTAATTTGAAAGTAATGGAAATAAGAGTCCCCTTAAAAGAGTTGAATTCGCGGATAGCCCGATTCAGAAAACAGATGGATCATGATTATCCCGGCTGGGAGATCACCGCTGTGTTTAGTAAGATCAATGTTTATTATTTTACGGGAACGATGCAGGAGGGGGTACTATTTATTCCCCGGAATGATGAAGCCGTTTACTGGGTGCGCAGAAGTTATGAGCGGGCGGCTGAGGAGTCGTTGTTTCCGATAATCAAACCGATGGAGAGTTATCGCGATGCAGCAGTTACGATGAAAAATCTACCCGATACGGTTTATCTTGAGAAAGAGATAGTTCCAATTGCAATGCTACAACGGTTTCAGAAGTATTTTCCATTTTCAAAAGTTGAATCGGCAGATTTACAGATTAGTAAGACAAGATCAATTAAGAGTACCTATGAACTGGCGTTGATGGAAGAGTCGGGAAAGATCCATCAGCGGGTTACCGAGGAGCTGGTACCTGGTCTTTTGAAGGAGGGGATGAGTGAACTGGAATTCTTCAGCGATCTCTATTCTACCTTAATTCATGAGGGGCATCATGGGGTGGCCCGTTTTGGGATGTTTGATACAGAGTCAATTCTTGGGCAGATAGCTTTTGGGGAGAGCTCCATTTTTCCGACTTCATTTAATGGCCCGGGGGGAAATTACGGGATGTCGCCGGCTGTTCCGATTCATGGAAGCCGCGACCGGAAATTGTTTATTGGTGATCTGGTTTTCGTAGATGTGGGGTGTGGTGTAGAAGGGTATCATACCGACAAAACGATGACCTACATGTTTGGAAAGTCTTTACCCGATGAGGTGATTCATATTCATTTACAATGTGTTGATATTCAAAATAGTATCGCAGCTATGCTTAAGCCAGGGGCAGTACCCTCGGTTATTTACAATGAGATTCTTGGGGGATTGAGCCCCTCGTTTCTCGAAAATTTTATGGGTTTTGGGACACGCAAGGTGAAATTTCTGGGGCATGGAATAGGTTTGACCATTGATGAAATGCCAGTAATAGCTAATGGGTTTGATGATCCGATTCAGGAGGGGATGGTTTTTGCCGTTGAACCCAAGAAAGGTATTCCCCGGATCGGAATGGTTGGGATTGAGAATACCTTTGTCGTTACTCCGCAGGGTGGCCGGAATATCACCGGAAATCATCCGGGGTTGCTGAAGGTTTATTAAAAAAATAGCACTGACAGGGTTTCGAACCCCCCGTCAGTGCTATTTTTTTATTTCTTTTTCTTTGTCAGAAAATAAGCCGCGCCTCCAAGGACTACGACAGCACCACCAATCAAAATCCAGGTTGATGAGCAGCAACCTTTTGACGTTTCTTCTTCTGCAGCAGCATTGTAGAATACCGGTTTTGCAGCTTTATCAGCGTTTACTGAATCCTTTTTTGCTGCAGGGGTAGTTTGCGCCAATGCAATACCTAAACCACTCAGGAATAACATTCCTGCCATCGTGAACATTAAAATTGTCTTTTTCATACTTCCATTATTAAATTTACTATTTATACGTGTTTGCGAGTTCATCATATTTTTTAGCAATGTCCGGATCTGATTTTCGATACGAATCTGCAAGTGATATTATTGCAGGTTTATAACCCGGATCCATTGTTAAGCAGGTTTTTAGCAGACGTCTTGCTTTTACCATATCACTATCAATCAGCAATTTCGAAAGAGCCACATAGGCCTCGTTATATTTTCGGTTACAGCCAATCAGGGTTTCAAAGTAGTGAATTGCTTCTTTCTGATTATTCTGTGTAAGCGCAATATTTCCAAGGTACATCAAAACCGGTTCGTATCCCGGGTTGATTTTCAAGGCTGATTCCAGTACAACCTTAGCGCTGTCAATTTTCCCCTCTTTCACCAGGGCATTGGCAAAATTATAAAAGATTAATTCATCCTGTGCATTAATTTTTAGCGCATCGTTAAATAATCTTGCTGATTGTGAGACATCCCCCATTTTTAAAGCCTCAAATGCCAGAAGATCGAGTTTTGTCTCCCGTTTAAGTACGGCACCGACAGGGACCTTATCTGCATAAATCACATGAATGGCGTTTTTTGGCGGCCACGTTTTGTTTTGTAACAACTCGGCGGCAATATAGCTGTTTGCAACGATCATATAATCCCAGTCGGATTGACTGCGTTGATCATACTGACTATAGTTAGTTTGAATATTTGGATGGTTACGAAAATACCAGCTGACTGAAAAATTGGAGGCAATCCGGATTTCACCTGTTTGTTTATTCGATTCAAGATAGTTGTTGAGCCATTCAGATCCTTGCCGGATGGTGTGGTAGTAATAATCTGTTTCGTAATTTCCATAAGCTCCGTTGAGGCCGCCAACCACCTGATTATAATATAAATAATAATATGGGTGATTTTGAATCATAAAATTCAACGGATGGATTCCCAATCCGGAAGTGATTATGATTACTGCAATTGTAATATTTTTCTTTTTAAAGTAGTTGAAGAGTTTGTAAAATCCGATTGCAGAGAGGAGGATTATGGAGGGATATACAAACAGGAAGTGTCTCCATGAGCCATAGAGATTTGATTTTTCGTAGATCACAAAAACAATCGGAAAGAGAATTGAAAAGAGAACAAATCCATATTTCAATAAATTCTCCCGGAGAATGATTTTTCCTGCCAGGACGATAAATGCCGCAACGCCCGTAATTACAACCAACGGAATCGTAATGACCATATATTTCGGCAGATAATACCAGGGCATCAGGTCCGACCACTCCATTTTTCCATCGAACAGTTGTCTGATCGTTGTCGGAAATTGTGACATTACCTGGTATGATTTCCATATATTGTGAACCGGATCCTTTTGGCCATAGGGCCATAGCAGGAGACTTAAAAGCAGGGCCGTTACTGAAATAAGGAGCGTAATGAAGAACTTTCTTCTGATTGATGCTAAATCAATTTGGTTATCTTTTTGATATTTTAAAAGATAGAACAAGATAAAAAACAGAAAGAGATAGCAGATCAAGATTAAGCCTCCGGATCGGATGCTTATTGAAAAGGCGATAGCCGCGGTCAACAAAAACGCATCAAATACTTTTGTTCTGCTTACGTTAAGGAAGAACCTTAATGTAAAGAAGATAGCAGTAATATAACTTAACGCAAAGGGGATATCTTTCAGATTGTTTTGGGCATGACCCAGGAAGGTGGGGGAGAGCGCAAACAGTAAAATTACCAGGATTCCGGCGCCGTAACCGGAAAGCCAGATTGCAAAAATGGCGGTCACCATTGCAGTAAGCCAGCCTGCTACCGAACACGACAAATGGCGAAAGAGAAAGATATCGTCAAAATTAAACCACTTGATTAAAATGGTGGTCAGGTTATCGAACGACTGTCCGTAATATTTCAGGTGGGTATTTGGAGTGTTGAGGGCCGAGGTATCTTTTCCAAAGGTTGAGATATAGTTATATACTGAAACCGACTGATTATAATGAAAATATTCATCGCCGGAGATACCCGCATCCCGGCCTCCCTTTAGCATCAGGAGAAGGAGGAGAGCAGCAATAATAATGAACAGATATTTAAAGGAAGGATAATTCATTATTTTGGTGGATTCCCATCATAGAATTTTTTCACAAAATAGAGGGGTCTGTTTTGGGATTCCTTGTAAATGCGGTAAACATACTCACCAACCACGCCCAGGGAAACCAGTTGGATTGATCCGAGGAAATAGATACTCAGCAAGGTGGAAGGCCACCCGATAATTGCAAAACCAAATAGTTTGGCAATCAGCACATAAATGCCGGCAAACATAAATACGATGGTTCCGATTAAACCCAGAGTTAAAGTCATGCGTATTGGCAACCTTGAAAAAGAGAATATGGCATCTGTCGCGAGGATAAAAAGTTTGGAAAGGCTCATTTTTGGATCACCTTCCACCCGTTCCTCCCTTACATAATCGACAAATCCTTGTTTGAATCCAACAAAGGCCCTGAGCCCGGGCAAATAGCGTACCTTTTCTTTCATTCTTAACAATGCATCAACTGCCTCCCGCTTCATCATGGAGAAATTTCCCGTATTTTCCATGTTTTGGACAGCTGCAATATTTTTGAACAGAAGGTGAAACAGAAAAGTATAGAATTGCCGGCTGTTTTTCCCTTTTCTTCCACTACGTTTTCCGCTGATAATATCAAAATTTTCTTCCGAAATTTTGTGGTACATCTCTTTGAACAACTCCGGCGGATCTTGCAGGTCGCCATCCATCATCCCTACTATTTCACCTGAGGCATATTCCAGACCGGCGGTAAAGGCGGCCTGGTGTCCGAAATTTTTGGATAGAGCTAAAACATTAATGCAACTATATTTTTTTTGCCATTCCAAAAGATAACGGAGGCTTTGGTCCTCACTTCCATCATCCACAAACAGGATTTCAAAATCGGAGACAAACGCTTCCAGTGCAGAAACGATCCGTCTCACGAGATCGTCGATCAATCCTTCTTCATTGTAAATGGGGATAACAATTGAGAGCATATCTTTTTTCCTGATAATTCAATATTATTTTAATTACAGTCTCATTTTGCTTTCCATAAACCTGAGTTCTGATTTCAGACCAGGTTGAACTATCGTTGCTATTATTTACGATCTCCATAACGAACGAAGATAAGTCAAAAGTTGCGATTTTAAAAATCTTTCAAACCCTTTTCCCGGATGGTAAAGGATTATGCAAATAGTTACTTATTGTTGTAGATCTCATCATACTTCTTAATGATTGCCAAATGTTTATCGTTTAGGGCATTGGCGTGGAAGAAGGTGATTCCTTTGGCCCCGTTGTCGTGTGCCTGCCGGATTGCCTCTTCGAAGTCAGCCATATTATCGCCATAATCTCCGACCGCCACACCGGTAAAGAGGAGCTGTCCGGGTTTCAATTCGCGCACACCCTGTTTGGTTGCGAATCCTACCCAGTACATATTTCCCTGGTGATCACCCTTATAGGCCATAGGGAAAAAGAGATCGAGGTTCCAGTGGCTCCAGTCCTGCCGGACGTATTCGCGGGCCAGTTCGGGAAAAGGGAAGACCGCAGCAGAGGCTTTAGTCCCTTCCTCATGGCAGATCTGTACGCACTCTTCAACAAGTGAAGTTATTGCGTCCATCCGGAATTGCTTCCAGGCGGGGTTCTCCTCCTTGTCGGGAAGGTCCATCGGATCCATGCTGAATTTAGCCTTGAACTCCTTTCTCGCGAGAGGGTGGTAATCGAAGTCAAATTCAGGATATACCCGATCCTGGACAAGGGGTTTGCCGTTTAGCTTGTATTTTTTCTGTAAATCTGCACCAAGCACGACATCGACATACCGGATGTAGTCGAAATGGACCGAGGCGAGCCCTTTTATTTTGGCAATTTCCCTGACTCCGTTTTTGACATATTCGCGGGCGCCAGGGGAGAAGGGGCTCAGAAAACTGTAATAACCGACATATGGATGATAATCGAGACAAGTCTGTCCCAGGCTGTTGACCGAGTACCAATCGGGGTGTTCCCTGCACTCTTTGGCACCGCCCACATTCATCATCCAATGCCAGGCGTGAACCCTGATTCCATATTTATTCCCAATCCGGATCAACTCCTTTAACTGGTTAGCGTCGCTTCCGGGAAGTATATCGGTGATTCCCGCATTTGCAAGTCTTTCCATCCAGGCGACCTTAACAGCATCAGTTCCTGCGCCAGGATCGCCCCATGTTGCAAAATAGAATTTCTTGTCGGAATACGTTTGATCCAACGTTTTTTCCGGAGTTTTGGCAACCAGCTGCATGGTAACGAGAGTTGCGAGAAAAAGGGTAACAACTTTTCTGATCTGCATTTGTAAATATTTAGATATTAAATCAATCCGTTAAACCAGGTGCTCTTTGTATATCGATTCCCAGGGTTCTCTCATTTTCCGGTGCAGCATACTATTGGCCACATCATTGTTTGAAAATTGTTCAGTAATTGGGTCCCAGTCGAGGTCTTGCCGCAGTTTCATCGCAATATTGCCCAAATGAGACATTGTTATCGAGCGGTGACCGATCTCCGCCGGTGCAATGGTCTCTTTGCGTGAATAGACGCAGTCGATAAAGTTCCTGAAATGGTTTTCACTTTGATACAGGTGAATTTCGGAAGGGGAGATCACTGAATCCTTAAGACTTTCAGGGAATACCTGGTGATTTCCACGGTTCGCATGAGCCCATCCTTCACTACCATGAAAGGTAACACCGCTTTGCAACTTATTGGATATAATAAGTTTAACCCCGTTGGCATAGAGGCATTCGAAATAATATTCGATAGCTGTATTCCAGATCGGATGAACCGCCCACTCAGCCCTGGCATTCTGAATCTTAACCGGGCCAGTGTATTCAGTATCCATTCCCCACTGGGCGATGTCGGGGTGGTGTCCGCCCCAATCGGTTACCTGTCCTCCGGAATAGTCGAGTATCCAACGAAAGTTTACATGAGTACGGGCAGGGCAATAAGGGGCATCGGGTGCAGGTCCCAGCCAGGTATTGTAATCGAAACCTTCCGGAACCGGGATGGTTTGGGTGAGATTCCCGGTTTTGCCGTAGTCGGGGGTTCCTGATGGGAGGCCACATTCGACGGTCAGTAATTTGCCGATTCTACCGTTTCGGACCAGTTCACATACCCGCCTGAAATTTACATCCGAGCGTTGCTGACTTCCGGTCTGGAAAACTGTGCCATATTTCTTAACGGCATTTGCCATTGCCCTCCCTTCCGGAATAGTCAGTGCAAGAGGCTTTTGGCAATAGATATCTTTTCCTGCCTTTGCAGCCATCAATACCGGGATGGAATGCCAGTGATCCGGAACGACCACTTCGACAGCATCTACGTCATTTCTGGCGATCACCTCCCTGAAATCTTCGAAGCTCTTACAGCCTGTATATTTTTTTCCCAGGAGCTGGGAATAATATCCGTTGACCAGGTTTATACCGATTTCCCTTCCGCCAATTTTTCCGTTCCAATACCCGGTGCTTTGTTTATTGACATCACAAATGCCAGTGATCTGGACCCGTTTGTCGGTTAAGAAACAGTTGATATCATTCATCGCCTGGTTTCCTGAACCGATAAACATCAGGTTAACCCGGTCGGAGGGTGCCACATGTCCGTTTTTCCCGCGGGCGCAGGCTGAAATAATCGTTGGTACGGCAATTGCACCGGCACCGATGGCGGAGGTTAGCTTAATAAAATTCCGTCTGTTCAGTTTCGTCATTTTATTTGGTTTTGGAGGTATACGTGGCTATTTAAGATTTGTCTGGATAAAGAAAACTAGCTAACTAATGGTTCGCTGCTGGCAATTAGCAACTGGCAGCCAGCTTGAGTGTCTTTACCATAGTGTTATCAATTCTTACTCAGGATTTTGCAAGGATGACTTTATTTCGGTATAATTCTGCCAGCGGCCAGTTGTCAATTGCTTTAATAGTAATCGTTATATTACCAATACCAGTCGACAAAGCGCAAATTTAAAGAACACGGTTATCTCCGCGATGCGGATCATTTTATGACCTATTTTGCAAGTTGCAGACGAGCCAGTGTGTATTCGGCCACATCTTTGATGTTTTCGTTTTTAACGAGTTCTTTGGTCACCGGTATACTTAACTCTGAACCCATCCAGCTGAGTTCGCGAAGCAGTAATTTTTTCCCGTCATCTGTAGCTTCTTTACTTTCAAGTACTCTGATCATTTCTTTTTCAAATCCCTGATAATCCGCAGGAGTTTTTGCCTCGTGACGGATACGGCTTTGCAAATCGGAAAAATACCTCGTGCTTTTGGTAATATCATACTGTGCTATTTTTGACAGGTCATCTTCGAGAGTCAGTTCTTTAAAGTCTGGTCTTAATGAGGAACCGGCTGAAGTCGGGAAATCGTATGGGATTTTCTGGGTCACTTTTCCGGAAGCGGCCCATTCGGCGCCGCGCTGGAAGGTTGTAATAAAGCCAACACACTCCATCGAAGGACCACCGTCTTCATCAGGATGGCCTAAAGTGGTATGAAAAATTCTCCCTTTTCCATAAGTGATCGCCATAAGCATTGGTTCGTCGCGACCGGTACCGCCGCCTGTAGTGTCTGAATAAGCTGTTGCGAGGATCTCCATGTTCTTTCCTGGTCCGCGTAACTGGGCATAAAGTTCATCTTTCCCGTGGATCCACCGTTGAGGTAACCCTTTGGTAATCGGATGTTCGGTGTTCCGGGCCCTGACTTCAAATTCGTGTCTTTTGGCATGAGAACCACCCCTTCCTGCACTTGAATCGATGATCAGGGAATCATGTTTAAAGTAAACATAGGGTCCGTCTTTTTCAGAACGGTTTCCCCAACCTCCGAGACCGATCATCTGGTTATATTCTTTCCACTCAGGGAAAGAGTTATCACCCGCATGGTAGACAACCACTCCACCGCCATTATTGACGTAGTTAACAAAAGCTGCCTTGGTTTTGTCGGACCATGAATCGCCGTTATAGTCGATAACGATTACATTATACTTTGAAAAATCGGGGGTAAAAATAGTCATGTCACCCCCTTTATCCGGAGATTTAGCAATATCCACGGTGAAAAGCCCGGTTTGCTCAAGCAACTGCTCAAGGATGGGGAAGCTGGATTTCCAGTAGTGGTTATTTTGACCAGTGACAATCAGCGCCTTGTATTCTGTGCTTTTCTGGCACGCATTGAAAACAGTTAATAATCCGACACAAACGAATATTAACAGATATTTTTTTTTCATTCTCATTTCAAATTAAATGGTGGGTAAGCTCCAGGGTTGACGATAGGGACGACTTAATAAGCGACTTGCTACGGGATTTCCAATAATTTCCTCTTTTACAGGATCCCATTGAATCTTTTGCCCGGTTGTCATCGCGATTTCGCCCAATAAAGCAACGGAAATGGCATGATAAGCCACCTGAACCGGTGCTATGGCCTCTTTTCGTGACCGAACGCAATCGACAAAGTTTTGCCAGTGGTTCTCACTTTTATAGATCTGAATTTCATTTGGACCAATCACCTCCTGGAGAATTTTAGGATCCGAAGCGACCAGCGTTTCTCCACGGTTTACATGAATCCATCCTTTTTCGCCATACCAGGTTGTCCCGGATCCTTTTTGGAGATGCCCTTCATTAGCGACTCTCATCTCGATGCCATTGGCATATTTGCACAGGAAATCGTATTCGACCGGAACATTGAAGATGCCATCTCTTGGATATACCCCTTCGCCTGAAATCTCGACTGGGCCAGTTCGTTCAAGGTCGGCGCCCCAGTTGGCAATATCGATGTGGTGTCCGGCCCAGTCGGTAAGCTGCCCGCCTGAGTAATCCAGGATCCAACGCCAGTCCCAGTGACTGACACCACGGTAGGGAACTTTGAGTGCGGGACCGAGCCACATCTCCCAGTTGAGTTCGGCAGGGATCTCTTTAACTGGCGGGGTTCCGATCCCCCTGTTTCCGTTAGGTAAACCGACTTCAATATATTTTATTTTTCCGATTCTGCCATTTCTGACCAGTTCAACACCACGGTGAAAATTGGGTCTTGACCGTTGCCAGCTTCCTGTTTGCCAGATAATATTGTTCTTTTCAACTGATTTTACAATGGTCTGACCATCTTTTATGGTGCGGCAAATGGGTTTTTCACCGTAGACATCCAATTTTTTGTTTGCAGCTGCACTGTAGATCAGTCCGTGCCAGTGGTCCGGTAGGGCAATCGATACGGCGTCCAATTTCTCTTTTTCAAGAAATTCACGATAGTCACCATAGACGCGGCAATCGTTGTTTTTGTTCGCCTTATCGGCTAAGCCTTTGGCATTTGCCGAATGTTTGGTATCCACATCACAAACTGCAACAAACTGTACCTGATTTTTGAGTTCCAGGAAGTCTCTCATGTTGCTGGTTCCCTGTGATCCAACACCGATGCCCCCCATTACAATCCTGTCACTGGGTGGAAGTTTTCCCCCCATGCCCATCGCAGTTGAAGGTATAATCTGCGGGAGGATCAGCGCTCCGGTTGCAACGGTAGCGGATCGTTTCAGAAAATCCCTTCGGTTAGATTTGTCAAACATTGTTGTAAAAATTAGTTGTTATTAAGAATCGTTTAGTTAAACATGTGCAGGTGTTCCGGGCAGGGGTGTATCGAATACCATATCCACCGGACCAAATTCGATTTTCCTGGGTCCAAGGTCCATATCCGATTTCATGATGGCGTCCCAGGTAATCATTTGTCCGGTGTAGGCTGCGGTACGCCCCATGATAGCAGTCAGAGTTGAGATTGCAGTTCGTTCGGCCTCATTCACATAATTTCCTGTTCTTATGGCATGAACCAGGTGCATATGTTCCTGAACGTATGGGGAAATTTTTATTGTGTTCATCGTATTGCCATTCTCGTCCTTGGGGTATTCAAATTTCCATTTGACACTCCCATCCAGGTTCCAGATTGTATTTATGCAATTGGTGTAACCTTCTGTTCCATTGATCAGTTCTCCGGTTCCGTTGGCACAGCTGTCCAATTCACGGCACATGCTATGGGAACTTACTCCGTTGCCGTAATCATAGTCAATGCTGAAAAAATCGTACTGATCACCGGTTACCCTGCGTGCACGACCCCCGTAACCGATCGCTTTTTCGGGGTGTTTCCCCATGAACCAGTTGATCACATCGATATTATGTACGTGTGTATCAAGAATATGATCACCGCATAGCCAACAGAAGTTATTCCAGTTCCGGATCATATATTCCATATCGTTCCATCCCTCTTCGCGCATGCGGAACCAAACATGTTCCTGGTTCCAGAATGCTTTTGCAGATACCAGTTTCCCGATAGCGCCATTGGCCACCTGTTTGTAGGTTTCGATATAATCTTCCTGGTGACGTCGCTGGGTCCCGGTGACAACGCAAAGTCCAAGCGCTTCGGCTTTTTTTGCCGTCGCGATCATCAGACGGGCGCCGACAGGGTCCACACACACCGGTTTTTCCAAAAAACAGTGTTTCTTATTTTTGACCGCCTCCAGAAAATGTTCGGGACGAAAATGGGGGGGAGTGGCACAGATCACGACATCAATTTCGGGCATAGCCATCAATTTCTTGTAGGCATCAAAACCAACAAAACAGTTTTCGGCGGGGATCGGGAGATTGAACGATTCAAATCTTTTCCGGCAATTATCAATTTTATCCTGAAATACATCGGCCAGTGCAATAATCTCCAGGTCGGGACCCGCACTGATAAAATTAATCGCAGCTCCGGTTCCGCGATTTCCTGCTCCAACAAGTCCGGCTTTAAGTTTCCTTCCTCTGGGTGCACCTTTGAGAATGGGGGGAAGTCCCAAAGCCGCATTGTCTAATTTTTTGGAACATGACGAGAGGATCGCACTCGCACTGGCAACACCGATTCCTGCCAGGACACCCGCCCCCAGGAATTTCCGTCTGTTGATATTTTTTGAATTGTTTTCCATATTATTTTTCATTTTTTCATTCTTCATTTTTCATTTTATGCTGTCAGCCTCGCAGACAACCCTGAACCCGTTGTCGATGCAGTCGGAATACCACCAGATACTCTTGGGCATCTGGGGGTCGGTTACGAGCCAAGCCTGTGTTTTAGTGAAATCTCTGGCAGCACTTCTCACATCTTTGGCATCACTTTTAAACGATCCACCCCTGATTACATGTTCGGTTCCCGATTCGGGACCTTTGGGATTAACCACGAATGGTACTCCGGTTTTGTAGGCATCGGGCGAGTAAAAGTCGGAACAGAACTCGGCGATGTTTCCGGCCATATTTTTCAACCCGAACGGATTTGCTTTTACCGAGCCGGGATCCTGGGTCTTGGAAGCGCTGTTTACCAGGTACACAATGTGCGAGCTGATAATCGTTGTATCGGGTCCAAAGATTTTCTTAAAGATCCCTTTTGAGGTGAATTTCTTCGGGTCACCTTCAAAGAAATAAGGAGTAGTCGTATTTCCGCGGCAGGCATATTCCCACTCGGCTTCGGTTGGGAGGCGATACTTTTTACCGGTGACTTTGGAGAGCCACTCGCAATAGGTATTTGCAGCACGCCAGGACATGGTAATCGCTGGTCTTGAACCTTTTCCCCATCCCTGATCGGGAGCTCCCCATGGAGGGGTAGGACCTGTTACGGCATCCACATTCTTATTTACAATTATCTGTCCTTCAGTTCTTCCCTGTGAAGCAGTTGCCTGGAAGAACGCGAGATATTCGTTCCAGGAGACTTCAATTTTGCCCATCCAGAATTTCGAAACCTTGACTTTATGAACCGGACCTTCATCCAGTTTACGCAGTGGCTCATTATCCGGACTTCCCATATTAAATATTCCCTCTGGAATTGCCACCATGTCGAAGGCAACCGTGGTCCCGGGAATTTTTTCGGTGAAACTTTCAAATTTATCAACCTTGGTCGCACTTGTAAATTTTTCCTGGCTCAGGGCAGCGTCAACTCCGAAATTGGTATCGTGTTCGTGCTTGACATTTTTGTCGAAATGCCCGACGTTCAAGTGACAGTTGATACAATTAGGCTTGGGATCTTCTTTTACGTTGATATAGGCCAGGTGGGCATTGCTCCCGTTTACCGATAAAGTTACGGGGAACAGATTGGAATGACATTTAATACACGATTTTTCGTAGGTAAAACCTTTTGCATTGTCAAGTAACTTCTTTGATTCCCAGTTTAATTTGGAACTATCCTTAAACAGATAGCCATATACATCGATTGCGCCATGTTTGGCTTTGGCGAGCAGGTATCCTTCACCCTTTGGAGGGAGGTGACACTCAACGCAATGGACAGATACGCCGGTTCTGTTATTGTGGTGAGGGCCGAGTTTCCAGGTCTGTTCTGCCCATGGATGAATATGGCACGACATGCAATAACTGTCAGAGGATGTGGTTGTTGATACTGTATTAAAGATGCCGATAACGACCAGGCACAGGAGTGCCCCGAAGGTCATTATCCAAATCCGGGCCTTTGATCCGTTGATCACCCGAAGAACAAAATTCTTAATATTCATTGGTTATAAGGGTTCAATCCAAAAACACAACAGCTGTTGTGCTGTTCTGTTGTGTTATGCATAATGTGTTTTATGGTACGTACTTATATCAAATCAGAACTTAATGTTAGCGATAATTATAACGATATAGCTCATGCGCAAAATCCGTTCTGATCCGTTCTGTAAACATAGTCGTTTTTTTATTTCAGCCAACAAATAATTTTCATGTTATAAAACAGTAAAATTCAGGCCTGGAATCAGTGGGCAAGCAGCCAGTTTTCGGCGGCATCCATTTCTATTTCAAGCGGAACATCCAGTTTGACAGCACTTTCCATCTCCTCTTTTACAACTTCCTTTACCGCGTCGAGTTCTGTTTTCAAAACATCAAAGTTTAATTCGTCATGTACCTGTAGGATCATTTTTGACTGCAAACCTAACGCGGCGAACCGTTTGTTGATGTTGATCATCGCCACTTTAATGATATCGGCAGCCGAACCCTGGATAGGTGCATTGATGGCATTTCGTTCGGCAAAGGCCCTGACTGCCGCATTGGCTGAATTGATGTCGCTGAGGTATCTTCTCCGCCCCATAATCGTTTCGACATATCCTCTTTGGCGGGCCAGCACCAGTTGGCTGTCCATATAATCCTTGACCATTGAGAAATTGGCAAAGTAGTCATCAATTAGCTGTTTGGCTTCACCTCTGGGAATATTGAGCCGTTGGGAGAGTCCAAAGGCTGAAATTCCGTAGAGGATTCCGAAGTTGGCTGTTTTTGCTTTGCGGCGCATCTCAGAAGTAACTTCAAAGATTGGTACTCCGAAAATATTGGAAGCTGTGGCTGAATGGATATCTTCTCCGTTCCGGAAAGCTTCGGTCATCACCCTGTCGTGCGAGACGGCAGCCATAATGCGGAGTTCTATTTGGGAATAGTCTGCCGAGAGAAAGATATGATCCTGATCACTGGGGATAAAAGCCTTGCGGATCTCGCGGCCTGCTTCGTCACGGATCGGGATATTCTGCAGGTTCGGATTGGTGGAGCTTAATCGTCCTGTAGCTGCAATCGTCTGATTGAATGAAGAATGAATTTTGCCAGTTTTGGGATTGATCAGTTTGGGAAGTGCCTCGACATAGGTTGAAAGGAGTTTCTTCAATCCCCGGTGTTCCAGAATTTTGGCAATAATCGGATGTTTATCCTGAAGATTGACCAGGATCTCCTCTCCTGTGGAGTATTGTTTGGTCTTTGTTTTCTTTGCTTTCGGATCGAGATTTAGCTTTTCGAACAGGATGTAACCCAACTGTTTTGGGGATGAAATGTTGAAATGTTCGCCGGCCATTTCAATGATGCTTTTTTCGAGTTCAATGATCTGTTCCCGCAGCACAACAGCATAATCCTCCAGCACTTTCGGATCAATTTTCAATCCTGAGAGTTCCATCTGAACCAGCACTTTTAAAAGCGGCATTTCAACCTGGGTGAAGAGATTTTTTACTTCGGCCTTAATCATCTCCTGGTCAAGCAACTCTTTGAGCTGGAAGGTGATGTCGGCATCCTCGCAGGCATATTCCTTGATCTGCTCCAGATCGACCTGTCGCATGGTCAGCTGGTTTTTTCCCCGTTTTCCGATCAGCTCCTCGGTGGCCACCTTTTTATAACCCAGGTAGATTTCGCTGAGGTAATCCAGGTTATGCCGGAGATCCGGTTGTATCAGGTAATGGGCAACCATGGTGTCGAAATAATCTCCTTTTATTTCAAGGTCATATCGCGACAGGATGAGGATATCGAATTTCATGTTCTGGCCGATCTTCAGAATCGCTTCATTGGCAAAGACCGGTTTAAATTCCTGAACAACAGCCAGCGCCTTTTTGTGGTCGGCAGGAACAGGGACAAAATAGGCTTCTTCTGGTTTGAAAGAGAACGATAATCCGACCAGCTGATCGGACTGAGTGTCAAGGCCGGTTGTTTCGGTATCAAAACAAAACGCCTTCTGTTCACCTAACTGAGTGATGAGCTTTTTTATTTTTTCATCCGTATCGGCGAGTATATAGTTGTGTGTCATAGACCTGATGTCCGTATGAACTCCGGGTGCTTCAGTCTGGGTTTGTTCCCCCATACTGAAAAGAGACCCCTGTTCAAAAGGTGGGGCGGGTTCCGGAGCCTTATTCTTCGGTGGAAGTATTTTTTCGGCGAGTGTTCTGAATTCAAGTTCGAGGAAAATATCCCGCAAATGGTTATAGTCAGGTGTGGAGAGTATCAGCTCCTCCGGATCGAATTCAACAGGGACGTCCAGGATGATTTCCGCCAGTTTGCGCGACATCCGGACCTGTTCTTCAAATTGCTCCAGGCTCTCTTTCTGTTTTCCCTTCAGTTTGTCAATATTCTGATAGACTCCGTCGACACTTCCAAATTCACCCACGAGTTTCATCGCAGTTTTGGGACCTATTCCTGGGCAGCCCGGGATGTTATCGGCGGTATCACCCATCAGGCCCAGTACATCAATGACCTGCAGTGGATTGGTGATCTGAAAATTCTCGCAGACCTGCTCGACACCCAGGATCTCCATCTCATTTCCCAGTCGTTTAGGTTTATACATGAATATATTTTTCGATACCAGCTGGGCATAATCCTTGTCCGGAGTCACCATGAAAACCTGGAAGCCCTCTCTTTCTGCTGTTTTAGCCAATGTTCCAATTACGTCATCGGCTTCGAAACCCTCTTTTTCGAGGATGGGGATTTGATAGCCTTTGATGATATCCCTAATGTAAGGAATTGATTTTCGGATATCTTCGGGCATTTCGTCACGGTGAGCCTTATATTCGGGGAACATATCATGGCGGAATGTAGGTCCTTTCATATCGAAGGCAATCGCAATATGAGTAGGTTTTTCTTTTTTCAGGATCTCTTCCAGGGTATTTACAAATCCCAGCATTGTAGAGGTATTGAGTCCTTTGGAGTTGACGCGGGGTGCATTGATGAATGCGAAATAGGAGCGATAAATTAATGCATAAGCATCGAGTAGAAACAATCGGTTCATAACAACAAGAGATTTAATCGGAATCAAAACTACGTAAATTAATGTTTACCTTTGGCGGGTTAAAGAAAAAGAAAGGATACAAAATATTCAGCATGTCATCTAAAGACCAGATTATAGCGCCAATTCAGGAGGAACTGATCAACTTTGAGCCGTATTTTAAAAAAGCGACTAAAAGTGATTTGCCGCTTTTAAGTAATATTATCAATTATATTCTGCGTCGTAAAGGGAAGCAGATGCGTCCGATGCTCGTATTCCTTACCGCAAAGTTGAACGGGGATTTCAATGAAAGGACTTTTCATGCTGCCTTGACCATTGAGTTACTCCATACGGCCACGCTTGTTCACGATGATGTGGTTGATGATTCCTATCAGCGGCGCGGTTTTTTCTCGGTGAATGCTGTCTGGAAGAATAAGATTGCGGTTCTGGTTGGAGATTTTATTCTGGCCAAGGGGTTGCTCTGGTCAATCGATCATAAAGATTACGATATACTTGGCCATATCAGTACGGCTGTGAAGGATATGAGTGAGGGTGAGATCCTGCAGATTGAGAAGGCGCGGAAACTCGATATTACGGAAGCGGTCTATTTTGAGATCATCCGGAAGAAAACGGCCTCTTTACTTGCCACGAGCGCTGCTGTCGGAACATGCTCAGTAACTACAGATATTGAGGTTATTGAGCGGATGAGGCTTTTCGGGGAATATGCAGGGATGGCTTTTCAGATCAAAGATGATCTTTTTGACTACCAAAAATCGAATGTGATCGGGAAACCCACAGGGAATGACCTACGTGAGAAGAAAATTACCCTTCCCCTGATTCATGCATTGAACCAGGTAGGAAGCAACGATAAGTCGAGAATCCTTAAAATTGTGAGGAAGAGATCCAAATCAGCTGCGGATCTCAGAGAGGTCAGAGATTTTGTTGAGCTTCAAGGTGGATTTACTTATGCCGAAAAGGTAATGCACGAATATGTTGAAAAGGCAATTGGCCAATTGGCAGACTACACCGAATCGAAAGTTAAAACAGCATTGATCGGATACGTCAATTACATCTCATCCCGGGTCAGTTAATTTAAAAGTAGACGACTCTTTCCCCTGAAAGCGAAGTGAGCAGGTTATTTGCCAAACGGCTGGCCCCGATTCGGAATAGCCTGTTATTCAGCCATTTATCCCCAAGGACTTCTTTTACGATGGCGATATATTTCAGGGCATCTGATGTTTCTGCAATTCCTCCGGCTGCCTTAAATCCAACTTTGAGATTTGTTTTTTCGTAATAGCTTTTAATGGCCTGGCACATCACCCAGGCGGCCTCAGGTGTAGCGGCAGGTTCCAGTTTTCCGGTTGAGGTTTTGATAAAGTCGGCACCACCCTCCATCGCCAGAAAGGATGCTTTCCAGATTTCGGAATAGCTCTTTAATGCCCCGGTCTCCAGGATTACCTTCAGACGGGCGTTGTCACACGCCTTCTTCAACGTTGAGATTTCCCGAATTGCAGAACTGTAATCTCCGGAAAGAAACTGGCCCAAATTAAGTACAATATCAATTTCGTCGGCTCCGTGACCTACTGCCATAATGGTTTCCAATACCTTGACATCCAGAAAGGTTTGAGAAGCGGGGAATCCGGCCGATACCGAGGTGATACTGACTCCCAGCGCCCGAAGTGATTTTTTCACCGGTTCTACCAGGGTCGGATAGACGCATATTGCTGCAACATCGGGTAATCCGGGAAAATTTTCAGAAAAGCGGGAAACTTTCAGTGCGAACTTTTCACCCTGAGCCGGAGTGTCTGTTGAATTGAGGGTGGTCAAATCGATGCACGAGAGAGCCAGTTCGTAGTATTTATGACTACCAAGGTTTTCAGATTTTTGAATGATCTCTGATACTGTTCCTGCTAATTCTTCATTAGAGAAGGTCTGATCTATTGTTTCAAAAAGTAGTTTCATTATTAATGTTATAAATGGTATGCTGAGAATGTTTGAATAATTGGCATAGCCAGTAAGGAGTGAAAAAATTGCAGCTCCGGCAATGCAGATGGATAAACATTACATTATTACCTCATATTGAACCCTTTCGGGGTTCCGGTTTTGTTTCTTCCTCCCCCCAATTTTATTGGGGGTTATTAATATAAAATCCTATCAGGATTTCAACAGGAAACAAAGGCAAATACTCTTAGAGTATATATTCAGCTGGTTAGCTTATCATTATTCAAATGCCGATACTGGTCGCGCTCGGTTTTCTTCTCCATATTCTTTGTGAAGGCCTCAGTCAGGTCAACCCCGGTCTGATTGGCAAGGCAAATGAGCACCCAAAGTACATCCGCGAGTTCGTCAGCCAGATTAACTTCTGACTCCCCACTTTTTGAGGATTGGTCTCCATATTTCCGGGCAATGATCCTTGCAACCTCGCCAACCTCCTCTGTGAGGATTGCCATGTTGGTTAATTCGTTAAAATAGCGAACTCCATACTTTGTAATCCATTCATGAACTTCAGCCTGTGCTTTCCTGATTGTAATATCTTCTGTCATAATTCTTTGTTTTTGGAATCGATAATAATTGTCACGGGTCCGTCGTTTGTCAGTTTTACCATCATCATGGCTCCAAATTCACCCGTCTGAACTTCCTTACCCAGGCTTTCCGACAGCAGTTGTACAAAGTTCCGGTAAAGCGGAATGGCTAATCCAGGCGGGGCGGCATTGATGTAAGAGGGACGATTTCCCTTTTTGGTCTTGGCGTGAAGGGTGAACTGGCTTACGGCAAGGATCTCTCCGTCAATATCTTTCACTGAAAGATTCATCACGCCGTTAAGATCATCAAAAATGCGCAGCTGGATAATTTTTTTAACGATCCAACTGAGATCTTCGGGTGTATCTTCACTTTCGAAACCTGCAAGGACCAGTAGCCCCTGCTGAATGGATGATTTCTGAACATGATCAATGGTCACTGAAGCTTCCGACACGCGTTGAATTACAATTCTCATAAACCTGTTTTGGAATCAAAGTTAATCGATTTTGATCAAAAAATAAGGGAAGCATTAAAATCTGCTTCCCTTTAATAGATTATGAATTAGTAATTTATGAGAGAGCTGCAATTCCTGAGCCAATCATATTGGCACTCTCAATCTCTGCAATATTTACTTTTATTTTTTTGTGTCCCATTTCGCTGAGCAAATCTTTCAGAGTGTTTTTTACAACCTTATTATAGTCTTTGCTGCCGGCAACCTCACTCCAGAAGAGACTACCTTCAGCGGTAATCCTCACTTTGCGGATCGATTTGTCGTGGGTCGCCAAAAGATCGATTAATCCGGCAAGTGATGCAGCCACTAATTTTGCCGACCTTTTATAGATTGCCTTTGCAACTTTTACATGTTTTTTCTTGTGTTGGTCAGCATTGTTAATGATATCTGTCAGGGCTTTCCCATCAGTTTGGTCATCAAATCCATCTTCTGGGAATACTTCCCTGAGGATTTGTCCGATGTACATACCGGAGACCGCTTTCTCAAAGCGCTGTGAACCTTTATTATCTGATTTCTCATCGACCAGTTCATCATATTTGGTCAGATGTGGTGGATTGAAATTTCCCGATTCAAGATTTACTGGAGTGAGGCCCTGCCAATTGAGATCCGGGTTGATTTTAGGAATCCGGTCAGCATTTACAAATGCGGCCATATTGGTCCCGGTGCCGACGATCAGTCCGATATAGGCATCAAAATCAGGATCCGTTAAACCTGCAAATAGTGAAGCAACGGTGTCGTTGATCACTTTTATCCCGGTAAATTCGGCTTTCCCAGTCTTATTTAGCTGATCCAGAAGAGGTTTTCCAACCGGATTACCTATCATATCTTTAATATCAAGCCCTTTGGTCCATTTGATCAGCTCTGCATCGCCGTTTGGTAAACATTCTGCAGGGTATGAAAAGCAATATCCAATCGGGGCTTTTTCAGGGAGATCAATTTGATCGACAAATTCAGATTGTTTGACCAACAGATCATTGAGGGAGAATCCTTTGGTTGTTGTCGCTGAAAGTTCTGTGCCGCCAGCTTTTTTGGGCGTAATGTTGGCAATTCCGCCGGCAAAACTAATCACCGCAGCCCGGTAATTTGTCCCGCCCCAATCCAAAACTACTGCCTGACCTTCTGCGCCGCATGAAAGCGGATGAATGTAGGTCGGGATACTTTTGACTTCCGTGTTGTCATTCTTTAGTCCGTTGTTAATTTTATCTTCGAGATTTAGGGCAATCTCTTTCAGTTGTGAGGTTTTGACTCTGAATTCGTTTTTTTTCATCCGTTTATAATTTGTTTTTTAATTGCCGGATGGAACTCGCATGTGAGATATTCATCCGTATTTGTGTTAACCGAACATGCTGGTTTCATGTTATGGAGTTTTAATTTTGTTCAGTCAAAGATATTAAAAAGAACCGAAAGATGTACTTATTTATTCCCGGTGTTTATGAGGATTTGCCAGGCTTCGAGTTTCGATTCCCATTTCACGGCATGTGCCGGACTTGTTGAGGGAAGGGTCTGGTTCGGGAGGGTAATATCCGGAAAATATTTCCTGAAATATCCGGCAGCCCCTTTGCCGTTGAAAAATATTTCTGAGATGTTCTGATGGTGCAAAAGAAATTGGTGAAGATCATTGGGTTCCTCCTTTCGGATATCGGTATCAAGGCTTGAGGGTCTTGTGCAGGTTTTCAGGACGTCCCAGAGGGCAATCCTGTTTTGAAGCAGCATCTCTTTTCTATCCCCGTAATTGGCCGAAAAAGGGTGAGTAAACAATGCAAACAGGATCTTCCAAAAAGCATTCTGAGGGTGGGCATAATAGGCATACCTCCTGAGCGATTCTTTACCCGGCATAGTGCCTAAAATCAGCACTCTACTTTGAAAGTCAGCGATTGGTGGAAATGAATAAACAGGTGAATCTTTTAAATCAGAATCTTTCATTGATTTAGCACGGGAATTGCATGTCAGGCTACCCGGCAACGTCAAAGATAGGGTTTTATCGGAAAAGATAATGCGCGAAATCATCAGAACCTCCTGATTTTATTTAAATTTGCATCATATTAGGGATAAAATGGAACAATATTCGACACGACAAAATAAAATAGGCCGGTTGATTCAGAAGGAGTTGAGTGAGCTTTTACGGCGCGATACACAGGTTTTGGCCAAAGGACGGATCCTCTCTCTGACCACTGTCAGGGTAACCCGCGACATATCATTGGCAAGATGTTATCTTAGCATTTTCCCCTCTGCAGGGGCGGAAGAGGTTCTCAATGATATTAAACAGCATAAAGGTAAATTAAGAGGGGAATTGGGAAATATTGTCCGGTTTCAATTGAGGCATGTGCCTGAACTTGAATTCTTTCTGGATGATAGCCTCGATTATATTGAAAAGATTGATAAGCTTTTACATTAAAACTAAACCAGCTAACTAATAAGTTATTGCATAAGAAAAGTTCGTTATGGAGTACGACCCGATTAAAAGGCGACTTGGAACTGTGTTCAACCGCACCCCATTTTTGCGAAAACTTTTTTACTCATTGCTCGATTTGCTATTGCTTCGGGCATGGTATGTCTATAAAGAGCTAAAACAATTTAAACGCAGTGTTTCTTCAAGGAATATCAAGATACTGGATGCCGGTTCAGGGTTTGGTCAATATACCTATCGTTTAAGCCGGATTTTCAGTAATTCGAATATTAAAGGAGTCGATGTAAAAGAGGAGCAGATTGAGGACTGCAACCGGTTTTTTACAACGATCGGAATTCATGAAAAAGTAACCTTTGAATTTGCAGACCTTACAAAGTTCAGTGAGCCTTATGGATATGATTTGATTCTTTCAGTCGATGTGATGGAACATATCGAAGAGGACGAACTGGTATTTCAAAATTTTTATAAATCGCTCCGGAACAATGGGATGCTACTGATTTCGACACCTTCCGACCAGGGGGGGTCTGATACCCATGAACATGATCAAGATTCGGTAAACGGGTTTATTGACGAACATGTCCGTGACGGATACGGATTGAGGGATATCAGTGAGAAGTTGCACCGGGCCGGTTTCACGGAGATTGAGGCCCGATATACCTATGGTTCCTTCGGATCCTTATCCTGGAAGTTATCGATGAAATACCCGATTCTGATGTTGGGCAAATCGAAAGCTTTTTTTATCCTCTTACCTTTTTATTACCTGGTAAATTTCCCGTTTTGCGCCATTTTTAATGCGATTGATGTCAATTCAAGACACGAAACCGGCACCGGTTTACTGGTAAAAGCCTACAAAAAGTGATTCATAATCAATACAAAACTTGAACCTATCGTTTTATATTGCCAAAAGGTACCTCTTCTCAAAAAAGAGAACTAACCTGATTAACATCATCTCGGCAATTTCGGTGGCCGGTATGACGATAGGAACTATTGGACTAATTATCGGATTGTCAGTGTTTAATGGTTTTGATAGTTTGATCAAATCCCTTTTTTCTTCCTTTGATGCAGATCTGAAAATTACCCTTGCCGAAGGGAAAAGTTTTGATGCTGCTGATCCGGTTTTGAGCGGTATCCATAATCAAAAGGATGTGTTGTATTACGCTGAGGTTGTTGAAGATAATGCGTTGTTGCGTTACGAAAACCGACAGGTACTGGCTACGATTAAAGGGGTAAGCGACGATTTTACGAAGATGACCGGACTCGACACCATGATTGTTGATGGGAAGTTTAAGCTGACAGAGGGAGACAGACAATTTGCAGTTATCGGACAGGGCGTTTCCTATTTTCTCTCGGTAGGCCTTAAACAGCAGAATCCGATCAATATTTATGTTCCTCAGAAAGGGAGGAAATCGGGATCATCCCTTGAAGGGAGTTTTAATCAGGGCTTTATCTATCTGGCAGGTGTATTCTCTGTACAGCAGGAGCTTGATTCGAAGTATATGATTGTACCTATCTCATTTGCCCGTGACATCTTTGATATGAAGGGGAAGGTAAATTCGATAGAATTAAAATTAAAGGCGGGTGCTGATGCGAAAGAGGTCCGCGAAGCGATTTCCGCGAAATTGGGCAGCCGCTTCATGGTGAAAACCCGCTATCAGCAACATGACTACCTTTATAAAACCATGCAGGGGGAAAAGTATGCCGTTTACCTGATCCTGATTCTTATCCTTGTCATTGCTTCGTTTAATATTGTGGGCTCACTGACCATGCTAATTATTGACAAAAAAGAGGATATTGCGATTCTGCAAAGCATGGGTGCTGGCAAAGTCCTGATTCGAAACATATTCCTCTTTGAAGGATGGTCAATCTCCCTCCTGGGTGCCTTGATCGGGACAGTGCTTGGAATTGCAATATGCCAGGCTCAAATCACCTATGGGTTTGTTAAGCTTCAGGGAGGAGGGTCATTTATTATTGATTCCTATCCAATGAAAATTATACCGTTTGATATTCTTCTGATATTCTGTTCCGTCATCTTGATTGGATTCCTGGCAGCCTGGTTGCCAGTCAAGTACATTTCGGGAAAATTCCTTTACGATGAGGTTCATTGAGGAAGAATGATCCGGGTAAATATTGCCAGGAAAGAGTAACTTATTCCTAATCTGGTTCCACAAATTGAAAACCAATACCCCGCACAGTCTCCAGAAAATCTCCTTCAATAAACTCAGAAAGTTTTTTCCGCAGATTTTTAATATGGACATCGATATAGTTGGAATTGTAATTTTCTTCAATGATGTCTCCCCAGATATGTTCAGAAATCTGAAGCCGGGTCACTACCCTGTTTTTATTCAGGATCAGAAAGCTCAGGATATCATACTCCTTACGGGTTAAGGTGATCAAATTCCCACCTGAGGAAACGAGCCGCTTGTCGAGATCGATTTCCAGTTTGTTGATATGTATTACATTAGCCCTGATTCCGTGCTTGCGTCTCATCACGGCCATGATGCGCGATTTTAATTCCAGCAACGAAAAAGGTTTAGGCAAATAATCATCGGCTCCGACATTAAGTCCCTTAATCCGATCCTCCAGAGCGCTTCTGGCTGATAAAATGATCACTGCAGTATTACTGTTGTTCTTGATCGATTCTTTTAACAAATCGATCCCGTCATAATCAGGCAATCCTAAATCAAGCAGCAGAAGATCGTAATCGTTAGAGAAGAGTTTATCGGATGCGACCATTCCTGTATGTGCCTCATCACATATAAATCCCTCTTTCTCAAGATAATTTCTCACCTCGGTGGCCAGGGGGATCTCATCCTCAACAATCAAAACATGTATCATTTAAAATACTTTAGAAATTTTATGGATCAAACCTACTTGAAAAAATTGAGACCACACAATAATTTCAATATCCTTATCGTAATTTTATAGTTGCAACAACAAAAGACTACTTTTGATCAAACAGAAAGTGAAATTTTGGCAATCATGCTTTTCTTTCATATAAGATTTACCCAAGTAATAGAATGATAATTAGATACCATTTATTATGATGAGACTTGAACTAAAACTGGCACTGATTGGTGCTCTTTCCAAAATAGTGATTTTCTTCATTTTATTTATCCTGATGCAGCAGGTGATCGATAGGCAGGCTTTACGTGTTACTGATCGCGATCTGATTAAGATGAAGGATAAAACCATGACCATCGTTGACAAGATAGGGATCAATTCGTTTCTTAATATTTCAAAAGACAGTGTTTATGCAAGTTACAACATGCTCAAGGATGAATATATCACCATAGATGTTGACACCCAAAAGGTCACCGGGCCGATCATTTTCTCGAATGAGGCGAGGGAAATTGAGGATGAAGATTTTGATTTCAGAATCCTCAACTATGGGTTCGAAATCAACAATCAGCACTATATGCTGGAGATCGGCAAAAATATACAGCTGATAAACTCGCTGAATAAGACGATGAAAAATATCTCCATTACGATAATCCTGATTGTTCTGATGATTACTATAATATTTGATGTGGGCATAAATAAATATCTTTTGAATCCACTTAATAAGATGATTATCCGGAAATTGAAAACAATTACCAATCCTGAAACCTTCGATTATTCGGAATTGCACAGTTCGACTTCAGATTTTGTATATCTCAATAATGCGCTGAATGAGTTAATGCATAAAGTGACAACTATTCTGAAGAACCAGCAGAAATTTACGGCGGATGTTTCCCATGAACTTTTTACGCCCATATCCATCATGCAAAGTAAACTTGAGAATCTGTTGACTTCAGGCAATTTAACCGAACAATTTGCCACAAATGTGATGGATCAGCAGAATCATTTGAACCGGTTACAGCAAATTATCAAAGCACTGCTTTTGATTGCCCGCATCGAAAATGATCAGTTTTCAAAGAATGAAACCATCATTGTCAGGGAGCTTGTCGATGAGATTATCCTTAACATTGAAGACCGCGCAGAGATGAAAAACATAACAATTCATAATCTGATCCATCCCAATGATAATCTGGCAAATATTAATAAATCACTGATATATATACTTTTATTCAACCTTGTCTCGAATGCCATAAAATATAACAGAGATGGCGGATGGATTAGGGTTGCCAGCTTTGAAACGGGAAACAAATATTGTATTGAAGTGATTGATAATGGGATTGGGATTGATCACGATCAGATCTCCAATATCTTTAACCGTTTTAAAAGAGCTGATCCTACTTCCGGCGAAGGGTATGGATTAGGATTATCTATTGTGAGCAGTATTGTGAATTTTCATAATGGCTCTATTGAGGTGCAATCGGTAAAAGGAGAGGGATCAACATTTAAAATTCAGTTCCCGTTAAAGAACGTTAATTTTATTACTGCGGGTTAATTCTTCACGATTCCTTCATTAGGGGAGATCTACCTTTGAATCATAAACATTAAAACAAATATTCGATTATGAAAAAGTTAATTCTCTTATTAAGTTTTGTTTTTGCTCTGGGTTTGATCTCCGTAAATGCGCAGGATGCTCCAAAGAAAGTGGCTAAGAAAACTCCTGCCAAGACTGAAAAAGTAGCAAAACCTGCTGCAAAACCAGCAAAGAAAGCTCCTAAAAAAGCAGTAAAACCAGCAAAGAAAGCTCCTAAAAAAGTAGCCGCTACAGCTCCTGCAAAATAAGCTACATCACTCTACTCTTACATTAAAAACCGCAGATTGATTTCTGCGGTTTTTTTCTTTATAAGAGACCTAATATGGGTGTAAGGATAATTCCTTTACCTCACTTCCGAACCCTCTTCCGTTTTGGTCGCGGGGGTTACGAAGATCAGTGAGCCATCTTTATTCTCAGCCATAAGGATCATTCCCTGCGACTCAATTCCCTTTAAGATTTTGGGAGCCAGATTCACAAGGATTGAAACTTGCTGTCCGATAATTTTTTCAGGATCGAAATATTCGGCAATGCCCGAAACAACTGTCCGCTTATCGATGCCGGTATCTATAGTAAGTTTAAGCAGTTTTTTGGTTTTGGCCACTTTTTCAGCAGCCAGGATAGTCCCAATCCGGATATCTAATTTCGAAAAGTCTTCGTATTCGATGTTACTCTTTGCCGGATTTACCTCAACCTGTTCAAGTTCATTTATTTTTTTGGTAGCAAGAAGTTTATCCACCTGTGCCTGAATTGCTTCGTCTTCTATCTTTTCGAAAAGAAGTTCCGGAGTATTGATCTTATGACCTGCCACGATAAGGTTTGTTCGTCCGAGATCGCTCCATTCCATTTTGTTCAGATTCATAAACCCCCGCAGCTTTTCGGTAGTGAAAGGGAGAAAAGGTTCAAAAACAATAGTCAAATTGGCTGTGATCTGAAGTGCCGTGTTTAAAATTGTTTTTACCCGTTCAGGATCAATCTTCACTACTTTCCAGGGTTCCATATCAGCGAGGTATTTATTCCCAAGACGGGCCATCTCCATCGCATTTTTAAGTGCTTCACGGAAGTGGAACGTTTCAATCGATTTGCCGACCTCGGTTTTAAAAGTACCTATTTGATCCAATGTTTGCAGGTCATAATCATTGAGTTCACCCGCTTCAGGAACTAACCCGCTAAAGTATTTGTCCGTCAGCACCAGCGTCCTGTTCACAAAATTACCGAAGATGGCCACCAACTCGCTGTTGTTCCGGGTTTGGAAATCCTTCCAGGTAAAGTCATTATCTTTGGTTTCAGGGGCATTGGCGGTAAGGGTATATTTGAGAACATCTTCCTTTCCGGGAAAATCCTCGAGATATTCATGTAACCATACCGCCCAGTTTCTTGAAGTTGAAATTTTATCCCCTTCGAGGTTGAGGAATTCATTTGCCGGAACATTTTCAGGTAAAATATAGGATCCCTCTGCTTTAAGGACTACCGGGAATATAATGCAATGAAAAACAATATTGTCTTTTCCAATAAAATGGACCATTTTGGTTTTCGGATCTTTCCACCATTTTGTCCAATCTGGTGTCAGTTCCTTTGTAGCTGATATATAGCCAATCGGGGCATCGAACCAGACGTAAAGCACTTTCCCTTCAGCTCCATCAATTGGCACCGGAATACCCCAATCGAGATCGCGTGTAACTGCACGCGGATTCAATCCGCCGTCAATCCACGATTTACATTGTCCGTAAACATTTGGTTTCCATTCTTTATGACCCTCCAAAATCCACTCGCGCAACCAGGGCTCATATTGATCAAGCGGCAGAAACCAATGTTTTGTCTGCTTCATTACCGGCATATTTCCGCTGAGCACCGATTTGGGATCAATAAGGTCAGTGGCATTGAGTGTACTTCCGCAACTTTCGCATTGATCGCCATATGCTTTTTCAAAATTACATTTCGGACATGTGCCTGTAATATACCGGTCGGCTAAAAACTGGTTGGCTTCTTCATCGTAAAACTGTTCGGAGGTTTGTTCGACAAATGCTCCCTTTTCGTAGAGTGTTTTGAAAATTTCAGAAGCAGTTTGGTGGTGAATTTTTGCACTTGTTCGCGAATATACATCAAAGGAGATCCCGAACTTTTGAAACGAATCCTTGATCATTCCATGGTATTTGTCAACCACATCCTGAGGTGTAATCCCCTCTTTTTTAGCTTTTAAGGTAATAGGAACCCCATGTTCGTCGGAGCCGCCGATAAAAGCAACCTCTTCACCTTTAAGGCGGAGATATCTCGCATAGATATCTGCAGGAACATACACTCCTGCCAGATGGCCTATGTGAACTGGACCATTAGCATAAGGTAAAGCCGAGGTAATCAGCGTTCGTTTAAAATTCTTCATCGAATGGAATCTTCTTTAAAATATTGTTTCGGAAATAGCGGTGCAAAGATAATATTATTCATTTTAAGCTTTCCCATTTCTGTAAGCCTGTGGTGTTTTTCCGAAATGCCGCTTAAATACGGAAGTAAAATACTGGGCACTTGAGAACCCGCATTGGTATGCAATTTCTGTCACAGAGAGAGCTGCATGGGTCCTAAGACTTTTTGCAGCTGCTCCCAACCGGATTTTATTGATGTATACCATTGGAGTACAGTTGCTTATTTCGACACAATATTGGGTAAACCGGGTTGTCCCCAACTTGCAATAGGAGGCCATATCGGGTAAAGTCCATGGCTCCTGAAAATGATCTTCCAACGATTTCAAAAAAAGTTTAACTGTCCTTCGGGATTCTACTAGTTCTTCATCCAATGAAATCTTTCCTTCCTGAAAATGTTCGAGCAATGCAATCAGCAACAAATTGATCAATATTCTGAGCTTCGATTCGTAATCTTTTTCTCCACCCTCTTTAATTACCTTCCCTATTCGGATGAAACAATCCTTCAGGTCGTGGGTGGCTTTCCAAACCGGTTGTTCATTCTGCCTGAAGTACAGGGTTAGTTTATTGAGGTCTTTGGAATTAAGAATCACCCAGTTAGGCCAGCTCCATTCCTGATGGGGATGACGCACTCCGACATCGAGTATCAGCCAATGCAGCTTGCTCAGTTCAACATTGGGGTTGCCTAATTTATGGCTGATCCATGGACGGGTGATTGTCAGATGATTCGGGTCAAGGTTATATTTTTCATCTCCCAAAAAGAAGGTAAGGTCGCCTGATTCAAGATAGCAGATTTCAATTCCTTCGTTGGTATGCCAATCAAGTCCCCAGTTCTGAATCTTCCTGATGTTCCAGTATCCGATACTTTTGATTCCGGACAATTCTGATTTTGAAAGCCTTTTACCGGGATAGGAATCGCGCGCAAGGGTTGTCAGTTCCATTTCGCCAGCATCGGCTGCCACTTTTACGGGACTGCAGGTGTCGGCCCGGAATGATAATTTGCCGTTCGGATCATAGAATTTTGCCCTTCTCTCCATTTTGAATATAAAATTTTACAGTGAAGGATTTTGAACACTTCGTTATTTAATCACTCTTATCTTTATCTCAAGGGAGATGTAACTGTGTAATGACAAATATAACTAAAAACAGAATGATTATGGATGGAAAAATCGGACTTGGAATCAATATGGAATTTGTACGACATCACGATATGTCGTTTGCTGATGGAGTGAAAAAGGCAGCAGAAATTGGATACGAATATATTGAGCCCATGGTGCACATGGGGCGTGAGCTGCTCAGTGAGGCAGGTTACTTCCATTCGGTCTCACTCTTCGATGACCCGTTGTATGTCAAAGAGATATGTGATAAAAATAAGGTAAAACTTTCGGGATTATCTTCCCATACGCCCCTCTGCAAACCTGAAATCAGCGTTGAATACCTTAAAATGGCCATTCGCTGGGCCGCTGAAGCAGGGGCACCGGTTGTCAATACCGATGAGGGGCCAAAACCATTCTGGACAACCAAAGAGCTTGACTATCAGCTCATGACCTATACTTTAACAGAAGCCGCTATGGTTGCCGGGCGCCGTGGAATAAAAATCGGGCTGGAGCCTCATCAGCAGTATAGCAAAACTCCGGAGGGGCTCGACAGTATTTACAACCTGGTATCCTCTCCGATGATCGGGATTAATTTTGATACAGGAAATAGTTATCTTGCAGGTGGTTCTGATGTCTATGAATGGCTCGAAGGGGTTAAAGGCAGATTAGTTCACCTTCATGCCAAGGATATTAGCCTGTTTCAAAGTAATGCCCAGCGCGGAAAAGTTTCCGGTACACCTGTCGGCTGTGCATGTGGTGATGGGGTAGTTGACTGGAAGCGGATCATCGACATTGTAAATTCAAGTGGGCGGGATATTGTTTTCAGTGTCGAATGTGGAACCATTGAACAGGCAATACGCAGTTTTGAACACCTTTCCGGACTTTTATAATTTATTCAGCTTATGAAAAGAAGCCTCCTTTCTGTTTTAATCGGTTTTATGGCCTTGCAGCTATTCGCTGTGACTCACCAGACTTCAGTATATTCAAAAGAAGACCTGATTAAAGTGCTGGTTCTTAGCGGAAAAAATAATCATGAATGGCAGAAAACTACTCCTTTGCTAATCAGGATATTCAGTGATTCAAAACGGTTTAATGTCTCCGTCACTGAAAGGCCTGATACGTTGAGCTATACTTCATTGAAAAAATATCAGTTGGTGATCAGCAACTGGAATACCTGGCCTGACAACCAAATCAGGATGAGCAGGCAATGGGAGGATGATTTTGAAAGATATGTTAGTGAAGGCGGGGGAGTGCTCACTTTCCATGCAGGAGCATCTTCGTTTTATGATTGGGAGGCATATCACCGGATAGGAATCGGAAGGTGGGGAAAGGAGACCAGGCATGGTCCGCGCACAAAAGGTCATGTTTACGGATTCGATCAAAATCATCCGGTTACCAGGGGGCTGGGGGATTTTTATGTCATGGATGAGATCTGGGAGAAAAGTGATATCTACCCCGGTTCAACCCCCATTGGTTCGGTATCGGCGAAAGATGAAAAGGATGGTCATTTGATCGATTTCCCGGCTGTGTTTGTCGGCCAAAACGGAAAGGGAAGATGTTTTTTTACGGCGCTTGGACATGATGAACGGGCACTTTTAAATTCAGGTTTGCAAACGCTTCTGCTCCGCGCAGGAGAGTGGTGTGCCGGAAAAGAGGTGACCATTGAGGTTCCTGATAATTTGATGATCCGGAAGGATAATTTGAAAGATCGGTTCACATGGCATCAAACCGATACCACATTAACCTTAAAAAATCATTCAGAGATGGTCTGGCAATTCAATTATAATGACCGGTTCGGGAAATCTTATTTTCATCCGCTAAATGTGGGTCGTTCCACCCTCTCCTGCGTTTCTCCTCCTGATCATCCCTGGCATCTTGGATTATGGTTTTCGTGGAAATTTATAAACGGGGTCAATTACTGGGAATACCTGAAGAATTTCAGTTCTTCGGAGACGGGGTTTAAATCGGAGGGAATCACAGTAATTGACAGGAAAAAGATTACGATAAACTCCGATTTTTCGTCGGTTATCCACCTGAATTTGCTTTATCATCCCATTGATGGAAAGACGGTGCTTGCGGAAGAAAGGAGCTTTCATATCTCCACACCTTTGGTCGACGGAAGTTATTATATTGATGAAGATCATCTGTTCAAGGCATTGGAGGACAGCGTGCTGCTGGATCGTACACCAATAAAGGGTGAGCCCGGCGGACAGTCATGGGGCGGCTATTCGGGATTATCAATCCGTTTTAACGAGGATTTTACCGCTCCTGAAATCATCTCTCCGGCAGATAGTGCCGGCCTTGGAAAGGGGACCTGGCTCTATATGGGGTTTAATGACCTTACCGGCAGAAGAGCCGGAATGTTGATCTTAAATCGTCCTGAGTACACCCCAAAATCCGCAAGGTGGTATGTGATTAATGATCCGCAGGTGCCATTTTATTATTTCAGTCCGGCAGTGCTGTTTGACCATAACATTCTCCTGAAGAAGGGTGAAACACTCCATCTGAAATACCGGATATGGATGTTGCCAAGGTCGGTAACCAAGAGAATATTACAGGAAAAACAGGATCAGTATTTAAATCAATAATATCAAAAGGATATGAAAAACAATGAGTTAAAAAGCAATGGTATTTCCCGGAGGGATTTTGTTCAGCGTTCAGTAAAGGGGGCGATTGGAGCTGCTATGCTACCAACAATCCTTGGCTCATGCTCAAACTGGAAAGGGGCAAATGACCGCCTGGTTGTCGGGCATATCGGAGTGGGTTCGCGCGGAACTGATGAACTGATGTCGTATTTCCTCCCGTTGAGGGAAGCGATGAATATAGCGGTATGCGATACTTTTAAGAGTCGCCGCGAAAATACGGCTAATAAGATTAACCAATTCTATAAGGAAAACAACTTCACTTCCACCAGGTGTGTTACTTACCTGGATATGGATGAAATGCTTCAGCGAAAAGATATTGATATCGTTCACATTACAACTCCCGATCACTGGCATTTGCTGGCGGCCATTAAAGCAGCAAGGGCCGGGAAACATATTATGCTCGCCAAACCACTTGGATTGAGTTATCCGCAAAATCTTATGCTGGCGAAAGAGTTGAAAGAGCACCAGGTAAAATTTCATTACGGAACGCAACAGCGCACCTGTGAACATATGAAACTGGGCTACGATCTCATTCGTGACGGGGCTATTGGTGAAGTCGGTCGGGTCGATGTCTGGGCCCCGGGCAAAAACGATGTTCCCGTTCCTGTTTGCAACGAAGTCCCTGTTCCTGCTGATTTTGACTTTGAACGTTGGAGCGGTCCTGCCCCTTTAAGACCATATTGCCCCGATCGTGTGACCAACAACAGTTCGTGGTTTAACAACGATTACAGCATCGGTTTTTTGGCGGGATGGGGAGCCCACCCATTGGATATTCTGGTCTGGATCTTAAAGGATAAGGTCAATGAGAATTACAGCTGCGAAGGGACTGGACAATACTGGCCTGCAGGTGGCTTGTACAATAATATTTTATCGTGGGATGTCAGTTGCAAATATGAGAACGGTGTTGAACTTCATTTTGCAAGCAGCGATGTTGCAGGGCAGAAGATGCTCGACCATCGTACCCTGAAGGAATCCAACGGAACCACTTTTTACGGAACAAAAGGGTGGATATCGCTTAGTCGGTCATCTGCCCAGTCGGATATTGCTGAGATTAACCAGAAGCTGAATAATTTCCCAAAGAATGATCAGGGTTGGATAAAAAGCGAGAATAATACCATGGGAAGGCGTTTTCTCTCAGTAGCAAAGGGTAAGGAGCCCGAATTGTGCCCGCTCGATGAAGCAATGATCTCAGATACAATCAGTCATATGGGGGATATCGCTATCCGTACCGGCCATAAAGTTACCTGGGACCAGAAATCAGGTGTCGTCATGGGTGACATGGAGGCAAACAGATTGTATATCCGGGAGATGAGGGCACCCTATCAGATGTGATTCATGCCGTCAGCCCAAAATAGTATTTCGCAGCGGATCATACTCTAGGTGCTGATACTGTTTTCTTTACTTGCTTTCAGGTACAAGGGGATCCCTTAATCTGTTAATATTGATTAAAGAATTCATTAATGGCTTGAATTTTGTAGGGGATTAACAACTTACAAGGTTGTATCGTTGTTAATAAACAAAGCACTTAAACGAAATTGGTAAAATGAAGAAATTAACATTCAGTATTTTGACAGCATTTATGTTGTTTTTAATTATCCCTGCGCAGGCTAATACAGTAAATGAGACCAATAAAAGTTCAATGCCATCATCAAAAACCGTTGAACTGACCGATCCTGCGGCTCAGCTCGCGAGACTGGAAGAGATCAAGGCAATGGATCTTTCAACCCTTAGCAGGTCCGAAAAGAAAGAACTTCGGAACGAAGTGCTTACGATTCAGAGTTCCCAACATGAACGTGGCGGAAGAGGTTACTACGGACATGGCGGAAGAGGCTATGGTCATCACCGGGGAATCTTTATCTCATTCGGAGGCTTATTGCTCATCGCATTATTGCTTATCGTATTGCTGTAATATTAGCAAAATATAAAAACTGTAAACCGGAACAGATTTATCCTCTGGTAAACACCGGTCTCCCTTTTTGAGAAAGGTAACTGTTGAAACAGTAACCATCGCTATCGAATGCCCGCAATTGTTCCTCCAGGTGAATTTCATTCTGAAGGATAAAACGGGTCATCATTCCGCGGGCTTTTTTGGCAAAAAAGGAGACCATCTGGTAGGTTCCGTTTTTACCCTCCTTAAACTCAGGAGTAATAATTTCAGCTTTCAGCTTCTTCTGGTCGATTGCTTTGAAATATTCTACAGAGGCCAGGTTAATCAGCAGGTTGGAGTTGCTCTTATTGAGATCTTCCCTGATCCTGGCCGTAATTTTCTTTTGCCAGTATTCATAGAGATTCCGGCTTTTGCCCACCACAAGACTGGTTCCCATTTCCAGCCGGTAGGGTCTGATCAGATCAAGCGGCCGGATGACTCCATAAAGTCCGGAAAGAATCCGGAGCTTCTCCTGTGCCAGGTTAATATCTGTTAAGTTTAGGGTGTCCGCGTCCAGGCCAGTGTAAACATCTCCCCGAAATGCAAAGATGGCTTGGCGGGCTGTTTCGTTTGTAAATTCTGGTCTCCACAAATAATACCTTTCCTGGTTTAACCGGGCTAGTTTTGGACTGATCTCCATCAGGTTCATGAGTTGATCAACACTCAGTTTCCGAAGTGGTTTGATCAAAACGGACGCCTCTTTTACAAATTCAGGCTGCGTGTAGGATTGAAAGGAAACCGGAGTATCAAAATCGAGTGTTTTGGAAGGTGATATGACAATCAGCATTGTTGAGTTTTTTTTATTCTTTTAACAGTCCCCAGCTGGTAAAGGTTTTTTGAATATTATCGGTTTGATCAGGTAATTAATTATAATTGCAATAAACCGCCCCCGTTTTCGTCATGGAGTTATAGGGATTCACAAAATAAAGGAAAAGGAGGGAAAAATGAGGATATGACGAATCAAAAAACAGAGTTGACTGAAATTATTCTAAATGAACAGGGTAATTTTCAGCGATACGTAAAGCATAAGATAGCGAATATTTCTGATATGGATGCCGAGGATATTGTGGCAGATGTCATATTCAACCTTTATAACAGAATAGATATCGATTTTCAGGTGGGAAATATTCTGGCTTATGCCTATCGTTCGGTCAGTAACAAAATTGTTGATTTTATCCGTCAGAGAAAAGTTTCGGTATCCTATGACAAGCCTGATAAATCTTCAGGACTTACTCTTTCGGAAATTATAGATGATCCGGATGCTGATATTGATAGAAAGATGCAAAATGAAGAATTTACGGCAAAGCTTTATTCGGCGCTGTTAACTTTGGATCCCTTGCAACGCGTCGTATGGGTAGCTACAGAGTTGGAAGATTATTCATTTAAAGAGCTCTCCGTGAAGTGGGGAGAGCCGATCGGAACCTTGCTCTCCCGAAAAAGCAGGGCATCCAAAATATTAAAAATGAAATTAAAAAATTTAAAATAAAAATTTAGTTATGAAAATTTACAGAGATGATATTAAACACAGAGGGTGGAGATTCATTCTGCATGTGTTAGCCGGTTTAGTTATGGCGGTCGCTTTTGGGATATTGTTCGGGTATTTTATTATGCTTCTTTGGAACAATCTGTTACCTGATCTTTTTGGGTGGAAGCAAATTACCTTCCTGCAGGGGATCGGGCTGGTCATTTTGTGCCGTCTGCTCTTCGGATCACATGGATGCCATAGAAGGGGGCATCATGGCCCGGGGAGATTCGGTAGAGGTAGAACTGGGCATCATCCATTCTGGTGCGACAGAAAAGGTGGGCGTATGGAATGGTGGGAAAATGAAGGAAAGGAATCCTTGAGGCAATATCTGAAGAAAAAGGGGGAGTCAGTTGATGATTCCACGCTGTGATGGTGAATTTGGATCAGGTAACCCGATGTTTAAAAGGTTTGCTGGCTAAAAAGAAAGTTTGATGGGAAAATAAATTAACCACAAGGGGCACAAAGTATGGCAGAAGTCTACAAAGAATTGAATTATTGCATTTTAAAATTTTGCGCATTCACCATTACTTGTGTTCCCTTTGGTTAATTCATAAATAATTGGAAAACCGGAAATCGGTTAGTAACCCCATTTCTTCATCACTTCAAAATCCTTCCGGACGCTTTGAATTGGTGTGAGATTCTGATAGGACTCCTGTTCGATGATAAAACAGCTGGTACCACCCTTTTTTCGTCCAAGATCTATGACTTCTTTGGTTGGGATGATCCCTGTACCCAGAATAGTACTTTCATATTTTTCGGGGGTGTTGACCGCAATTTCATCCTTTACATGCATGAGCTCAAATCTTCCGGGATACTGACCCAAAATGTCTAGGGCTTTGGCTCCTGCTATATACATGTTCCCGATATCCAGCTGCATCACAACGAGTTTGGGATCCATTTTTTGCATCATGATATCAAAAACCTTGATATTATTGAGCTTCTGGCTGAATTCAAACGAGTGATTATGGTAGCTGAATTTCATAGCAGATTTATGACAAAGTTCACCACATAAATTGAAAACATCCATGTACCGGATCATATCATCATAGCTTTGGCGCATACTTTCCTCCATCGATGGACTGACGACATATTTCTGTCCCAGGCGGGCAGCATCTTCAATGGTATATTTCCAGGAGTCGGAAAACATTTTCTTGCCGGCGTCCCAATGATCCTTGCCCATTGCAGTGTGCCCCGATGGCATCTTCAGTCCCAGGTCATCCAGAATTTTTTTGAACTCAACTGCAGTGTAACCATAGAATTTCCGGTTTACGTAATTGGCATGTTCGACATTTTTATAACCCATCTTTGCCAGCTGGGTCAGCGTCCCAACCGGGTCCTTTCTCATGTCATCCCGAACGGAGTAAAGTTGAACTCCGATGATTTCGGAAGGTTTGGAAGCTGCCAGCACTGTTTTGGATAACAAAGAGGTACCGGCAAGTAGAATGGCACTGTTTTTCAGAAAAGTCCGACGTGAAGTTGTCATAGTAAAAAGATTAAGGTTTTCAATATTTGTTTTGTCGGGCATAAATAAATTGGGATCAGATGTTTTGCCACGGCAGATATTAAATGCGAATTCCTGGTCCTGAGGATCAAAATTACGAATTATTTATGTTAAAAGCCAACCAATTTTTATCTTTGTATCTGAACTTTCGGTCAGATCATCGCGGTTTGAGAAATTAAATTATCTACTATGAATTCAAGAGAACGAGTTTTAAGGGCATTCAAACGGATGGATGGTCTTCCGGACAGGATTCCAATCCAGTTTGACCTTTGCCGCAACCTGGCTGATCATTTTGGTAAGGTACTCAATATTCCGGTTCATTACACTGAAAATCTTTACGAAGATGTGACTTATCGCATAAGCGCCAATGAATTGCGGGTGGCGATGGGCAGCGATGTGGTAATTACCGGAGCATCTGTTTCAGATACTTATAAGATTCAAAAGGAGTCGGACGGCACCTGGCTGAATGAATACGGGATGCGGATGCGACAGGGAGATATCTACGTCGAAGTGGTTGATTATCCCCTGGCTCTGGCAGAAACCAGATCTGACCTGGAGAAATACCGGTTTCCAGATCCGGATGCACCGGGGCGTTTCAGGGATGCTGAAGATCTGGTGAAGAGGTATAAAAACAATTACCTGATTATCGGTGATATTGAAGTTACTGTTTTTTCACTGGCACATCAGCTGGTTGGAATGGAAAAATTGCTGGTGGATATGATGATGGAAACGGAATATGTGATGCCGTTATTCGAAGCATGTGCTGACTTTCAGACAAAAATAGGATTAAAACTGATTGAAAAGGGAGTAGATGCCCTCTGGTTTGGCGACGATTTCGGAACACAGGTCAGCTTGCTTTTACCGCCTGAGACTTTCCGGGAACAGTTAAAGCCAGTTTACAAAAAAATGGTTGACCAATTTAAAGCCGCGAAACCCGATATTATCCCAATTCTTCATTGCGATGGAGCTGTTGCAGATTTGCTGGACGATATCCGGGATATTGGTTTTGAAGTGTTTAACCCGGTCCAACCCGGTGTTCCGGGCCATTTGCCTCAGGATATGAAGGCTAAATTCGGGGAGAAATTTGCCTTTTGGGGCGCTATTGATCAGCAGGAATTGCTTCCAAATGGAACGGATCAGGAACTTGAGCAGGATATTGTTGAAAAGATCAGTATCCTTGGAAAGGACGGTGGCTATATGATTGCTCCGGCACATATCATTCAGAACGACGTCACCCCGGAACGGGTACAGCTCTTTATTGATTTGTGCAAAAAACACGGCTAGGTCAGATTCGCTGTATTGGCTTTACACGCAAGAATTAAACCGGCAGGCGGGAGTTTGATCTGCATTCCCCGAACTCCTGCGCTGATATAAATGTACTCGTGTTCCAATGCGGCCAGGTCGATGTAGACGGGGAAGTTCTTTTTCATCCCCAGCGGAGAGCAGCCGCCTCTGATATAACCGGTTAGCGGTTCAAGTTCTTTCATTTTCAGCATGGCTACCTTTTTGTTGGAGCTGACCAGTGCGGCTTTTTTCAGGTCGATCTCTCCTCCTCCTGGAATAATGCATACGAAATATCCGGTTATATCCCCTTCGAGTACCAGGGTTTTAAAGACCTTTGAAATTGGAATTCCGGCAGTATCTGCAAGGTGAGTTGCACTTAAATCTGCCTCATCCACTGTATACTCGATTAATTCGTAGTTAATTTTCAACCGGTCGAGAATCCGGGCGGCATTGGTCTTTTTCATGCTTGTAGATTTTGTCCTGATCTGTTTTAAGATGATCTTTAAAAACAAACAAAGATATAAATTTGGTTATTCACCTACTTTTCATAACCATTTACCGATAATATTTTTGCCATTGCACCATCTCTCACTAATCTTGAACTTAAAATTCAGAAACATTTAACTTTTAGGAAACGTTTTTAGTGTAAATTGTTTCCTTTCTTTGTACCCAAATTAATTGGAATAAGAGAATACGATAATGAATGATGAATTAGAGAATAGGGATGAAAGGCTGGATCTGATGCTTGAGCAGATCAAGGCGCTGTTTTTTGAGTTTGGGATTAAGAATCTCAATATGGATGATATCAGCCACAAGTTGGGTATTTCAAAGAAAACACTCTATCGCTTTGTCAAAAGTA
>Ga0118677_10002065_pt1 | contig 41168 bp, 36 predicted proteins | sample AliMusrvi5mmetaG_FD_86154 | JGI IMG/M metagenome (GOLD analysis project Ga0118677, IMG submission 86154)
ACATATGCGCGTTAAAGGCGGATGTGTCTTTTCTCGGGCCGTCAAAATAGAGGTAAACGATCTGCATCAGCGATTCAAAATCCTTGGGGGATGAGTTGCCGTGAAATCCTTCTTTGCAGGACTCGATAAACGGGCTGATCTCAAGGCTTTTTCCTTTCAGTTTTTTCTCGAGGTCGATGTTGGTGAAGTTCCCTGCACCGCTTTGTTCAATTACTTCTGCCGCAAAGTGGGCAGACATGATCTTGCTGTCGGGGTAAAGTGAAGTGCCGCCCGGGCTGTATGCGGAGATCACGATCTCGTCATTTTTAAAGGTGGTGGGTTTCAGCATGACCTGAACACCGTTCGACAAGGTCAGTTCTGTAAAGCCAAGTTCCTTGTTTTCCTTTTTTGAAACGATTCTGCCTTCCGGAAGTTCTTTCTGGACCAGTGGCTGTTCCTTGTAAGTGTCAACATAGGGTTTAAGGTCTGCTGTTTTTGACGCTTCAATGATCTTCAGAACCTCATCGGTTGTGGGAACCTTCACATTGGGCTTGTCGGGTGCTGTGATTACCATCGCCAGGTTATCGGATGTAATGTACTCTTTTACCAGTGCATTAATTTCATCCAATTTGATTTCCGGTATCAGGTTTTTGACATATTTAAATTCTTTTTGTGCTCCGGGGATCGGGTCGCCCATCAGGAAATTGCCTACATAATCATTCGTGAATGACATGGATTCAGTCTTGTCAAATTCCTTGGCCTGTTTTTCATACTTGCTCAGCATTGCTTCTTTCTGACGGTCAAGTTCAGTTTGCGTAAAACCAAAACGTTTGATTCGTTCATTTTCGGCAAGGATTGATGCAAGGCTTTGGTTAATCTGGTTTTCCTTCGCTGTTGCGCTTGAAATAAATGCGTCTTTATCACGGGAAAGAAAATGTCCGTAGTATGAACTTGCATCCACAAAAGAGGACCCGGGATTTTGGGCAATCTCGCTCAGGCGCTGGTTCAGCATGCCGGTATAGAGTTCGGCCATCATATTCTGGCGGAAATCACCCAGGGTTTTTTCCGGTTTATAGGTATGCTTGTAAAACAGGGTGATGTTGTTGTTTGTTGCTTCTTTGTCTGTTTCTATGGCAATCAGGGGTTCCTTATTGTCTGGAATACTGAAATTAGTCCGCTGACGCTCGCCGGCAGGGTTCTGGATTCCTGAAAAATGTGCTTTGATCTGTGCTTCAACTTTTGCCGGGTCAATATCGCCGACAATCATCACGGCCTGCAGATCCGGACGGTACCAGTCGTGGTAAAAGGATTTTAACAGATCGTGTTTGAAATTCTGAATGATCTCCACCTTCCCGATGGGCACCCGGTCGGCATATTTGGAGTCTTTCAGGATGATGGGGAGATATTTTTTCATCATACGGTCTTCCGCACCGAGCCCAAGACGCCACTCTTCAGTGATTACGCCACGTTCCTTGTCAATTTCCTTGTCATCAAGCAGTGCATTGTGTGCCCAGTCTTCCAGTACCTGGTAACCTTTTAGCAGCACCGTTGAGTCATCGGTCGGGAGCTGCAGCATATAAACTGTTTCATCAAAACTGGTATAGGCATTGATGTCAGCGCCAAACTGAACACCGGTCTTTTGCAGAAAATCAACAAGTTCGTTTTTCGGAAACGTCTTGGTGCCGTTGAAATTCATATGCTCCATGAAATGTGCCAGCCCCTGCTGGTCATCATTTTCAAGAACAGAACCGGCATTGACAGCCAGGCGGAGTTCCACACGGTTTTCCGGTTTTTTATTTTTCCGGATGTAGTACATCATTCCGTTGTCGAGTTTGCCGACTTTTACATTCGGATCAACCGCAATAGGCGACGTAAGATCGATACTGGTCGTTTGACCAAAAAGGATGCCGCTGAGCAGCACCAACATGATCATCATTGAGGATCGGAAGGAGGTTGTTTTCATGTATTCAGTTTTTGGGATACATCGGATTATTTCGCCGCAAGATACTACATTTTCCTGAAATGGCTAAGGCTGCGGGGGCTTTTACATCTTCAAGGTGATCCCAAGCATGTAGTTGACAGGCGCCTGGGGGAAGTATCCGTCCTCAACGGTTTCGATGCCTCCCACATAAGCGCGGTACACCCAGGCATTACTTTCATATTTTTCGCTCAGCAGGTTATTCACCGTGAGGTGCAACCCGATTTCATGGATAAACCGGGTCCGGATGGTATACCCGGCTGAAATGCCTTGTAAAAAATAAGCATGCAGGGAACGGTCATTACTGGATGTGTTATCTATATACTGCTTTCCGACATAACGCGAATTCAGCGAGATAAAGAGATTTTTCACGGGAATGAACGTAAATCCGTTGGTAAAGAGGACTCCCGGTGAAAACGAGAGGTCTGTCTGGCCCAGCGGATAACCTGCCTGGCCGAGAAAATTCCACTCGGCGTCGTAGATATCTACATACTCTGTAAAATCCCGGATCTTGTTCCTGCTCAGCGTCATGTTCATGTTCCACTTCAGCCACCGGAAGATTCCGGCATCTGCCGTTAGTTCAATACCTTCCCGGTAACTCTTCGGCACATTCACCATGATGGCTTCCCCTACATTGTTCAATGCGCCGGTCAGCACAAGCTGGTCGTGGTAATTCATGTAATACAGATTAATGCCGGCATGGAAATGTTTCAGGTGAAGATCATAGCCCAGCTCATAATCGAGAAGTTTTTCTGCCGAGGGAACATGATCCTTATCGGCATTTTCATAGTTATTCCGGTTCGGTTCACGGTGGGCGAGAGCAAAGGAGAAATAAACCTGCTGAGTTTTTGTGATATCAGCATAAAGGCCTGCCTTGGGATTGAAAAAATCAAATTTCTTCAGCCAGTCGAGGTCCGGGTTATAAAGATCATCCTGTGTTCCCAGAATCCTGTAATATATATGCCTGTACTGCAGGTCGGCGAAGAGGCTGATCCTTTTGAAAATCGTATAGCTGCATTTTGAATAGATGTTCAGGTCGTTTTTCAGGCCGGTGTTGTAGTACCAGTTTTTTTCATTGTCACCGTCCGATGCATACTGCGCCCAGATGATCTTTCCATAATGCTTTCCAAAATATTGATTGGCGGCTCCCCCGAGTGTGAGCTTCAGTTGTTCACGGGGATGATAATTGACAGAGAAGGTCAGGCCGTAAAAATCATTGTTCAGCCATTTTTGGGTGATCATATCCGTGGAAGTGATCGAAGAATCGCGGATTACCACATCGGCCAGCCCATAATCCGCCAGTGCCTGGTCCGGCTCGTAGTTTTCATAATACCCTTTTCCCTTGGTATAGTGAAGGGCGAGATTCAGATCAAGTGCATGTCCGAAAACATGGGAAAACATAAGTTGGTAATGATCCTGCTGGTAGTTGTCGGTCTGGTTGTCATAATATTCGATGTTCCCGGCCTTGTCGTAATGAAGCCCCATGGGGTTGAAAGTCCGGTTGGTATTCAGGGAATCCTTCGGAACCCCTTCCCATGCCTGGTAGGTCTTTTCTTTACCGCTGAGAATATTGAAACGAACGGTGGTTTTATTCCCGAAATACCCGCCGGTCAGATTGTAAGAAAACAGCCGTGATGAGCCACGGTCGATATAGCCGTCGGAGGTGATCAGGGAAACGCGTCCGTCAAATGCGAAATGATTGACCAAAAGCCCGGTTCCGAACTTAAAGGTGTTCTTGAAGGAATCATAGGAACCGGCATCGCTGCTCACCTCTCCGTAAGGATCCTGGTTCAGTGTCTGGGTCTGGATGTTGATGCTGGCCCCGAAAGCGCCCGCTCCGTTTGTGGAGGTACCCACACCGCGCTGGATCTGGATATTGTCGGTCGAAGAGGCAAGGTCCGGGAGGTCGACAAACCAGACGCCCTGCGATTCCGGATCATTCAGAGGGATACCGTTCACAGTGACGTTGATGCGTGTAAGATCGCTTCCGCGGATGGCAATCCCCGTATACCCGATTCCTGTGCCGGCATCGGAAGTGACGACGACCGATGGGGTGGTCTGCAGGATGTATGGCAGGTCCTTCCCGGTATTTTCTTCACGGATGACGGATGACGGAATGCCCGAGTAGGTCATCGGTGTTTTTTCCTGTGCCCGCGTGGCAACAATGCTGACCTCGTCGCCCAGGATGGCATGTCCCTCCATCAGAAAATCAATGACGGTATCTTTGTTTATAAGGATGCTCTTCCGGATAGTGGCAAATCCCATGAATGAGACCTTCAGGTCCATTTTTCCCGGCTTTACGGATTTCAGGATGTAGGCGCCTTTTTCATCGCTGGATGACGATACCATTTTGTTGTCGGTGCTGACGGAGGCCCCGGAAAGCGGCCTGCCCGTGTCTTTTTCGCGGATCGTACCGGTTACGGAGACCTGCGCGATCGATCCGAAGCTGAACCCGGAAACCAGGATAAAGGTTCCCGGAAAAATTCTGAAAAGTTTTTTTAGCAGTAACATACGACTGATGTTTTAAGTAAATAATTAAAACCATCAATCAATAGGGAAAATAGAAAATGTTGGTTTGCTCCTCCCTACGCCGGCATTACCCGGATCAGGTTCAAAGAGTGTGATCTCAGCCCGTAAGGGCACCCCTATTGGATAGACCCTGCAAAGTTAAAGAAAACTAAGAATATCTAACATACGGATTTAATCATTCTGATCTCTGCTTCCCTGCCTTTGTACTTCATGAATTTCCGGACCGGTACACGGGATTTTGGCGCAGAGGGATTGACAATCAGAATCAGGGTCGTGGTAACCTGGTCGGTCATCTGGATATTTTCCATTAAAGCCAGGCCAAGCTGATCGATCTTTTCGAAATTCCGGAGTTTGGCCCAGAATCTCAGTTTCGGATGAAATGTTGATAGGAACAACCCGGCTTCCATTCCAAGTACCAGGATCAGCTTTGGCTTTTGCATTTCCAGTTCCTTGCGGAAAACCGCTTTACAATGCTCATTAAACATCCTGGCAACAAAGGAAGTCGCTTTTACAGGTTTCTTATCCGGTATCCGGATCCCGAGGACCAGGTTTGTGAAAAAACAATGGAGCGGGTCAATGTCTGAATCCATCAGGAGATGAAGCACTTTATCCCAGAAAGGCGTTGTTTTCATCCTTGGCCTTACCGGACTGAGTTCTCTCAGAAAGCCCTGGTTTGGGTGGAATTGTTCTGCCACCACCATAATTTTCTTCCCGGCAATGACGCTGTCTGCATCATCGATAAGGCCACGGCCCCCGGGGAAGAAAGCATGGAGCGCATATTCGCCGGCTATCCGTTTTATCGAAGCAGGATAACTGTTGTATTTTCTTATTTCATTGAAAAGTGTTTGTACATCTGTTTCCATAGCCGATGCATTTATAGATAATGACGAGTGAATGGTCAAAATGTTACAACTTTTGAGATATTTTTTTTGCTTTTTTCATCATGATTTCATCATCGGTGGTTTAAGAGTCTATTAAGGGCGGATGCTTCTCTAACCAAAAAAAAAGTTTAGAGAAGCATTCGATGATGATCCTGTGTTAATCAACCCTTAATCGAATTTAAGTATCTTTGAAACATGAAACTGATAATTATTAACGGTCCCAACCTGAATCTTCTGGGTGAACGTGAGCCGGGAGTATATGGCAGCGAGACATTCGGGTCGTACCTGAAAAAGCTGAGAAAGGAGTTTCCGGAGATCACGCTCGTGTACTATCAAAGCAATATTGAAGGCGAGATTATTGATGCAATCCAGAAGGCCGCCTTGTTGTATGACGGGATCATCCTGAATGCCGGCGGCTATACCCATACTTCTGTAGCGATTGGCGATGCAGTGAAAGCGATCAAGGCCCCCGTGGTGGAAGTGCACATCTCCAATATCTTTTCAAGGGAAACGTTTCGCCATGTTTCATTCATCGCCCCCGGCGCAAAAGGCATCATCAGCGGGTTCGGGCTTGAATCCTACCGCCTGGCCGTGGAGAGTTTCAGGAAATCCATTTAGTTTCCGGTTAATTCATAAATCTCTTTGGATCGAGATCCGTGAATTTCTTCTTGCCACGTAAAAAGTGTTCGAAGACAATGTTCCTGCGGTATACATTGCGCATGGGGCCATGCGGAAGCTGGTTCCGTTTCAGTTTGGTTTTCCTGAGGACACTGTAAAAGCTGAAATGGGCCTTCATCACTGCCCAGAAATCCTTAAACCCTGCCGTAAAGAGAAACTTCATGGCAGCGATGCCGTCAAGAATAAGGCGTTTGGAGAAAACCTCGAACAACAGCTCATCCGGCAGATTCTTATAGAGCAGGATGAAGTTATTCCGGAAGTTATAGTAGGTCTTTCGCCAGGAGGCCTTGGGCAGGGTGCCTCCTCCGATATGATAAACTGTGGATCCGGGACAATACATGATGCGGTAGCCTCGATTTTTCAGGCGCCAGCAAAAATCTATCTCCTCCATGTGCGCAAAAAAATCTTCATCAAGTCCATCGAGTGCATGATAAAGCTTTGACTTTACAAACATGCAGGCTCCGGTTGCCCAGAAGATCTCAGCCGGATCATCATACTGTCCGTGGTCTTCTTCCAGTGACTGAAACAGCCGTCCGCGGCAAAACGGATACCCGTATTTATCAATGTATCCCCCGGCAGCACCGGCGTATTCAAATTTGGTCCGTTCATGATAAGAAAGGATCTTGGGCTGGCAGGCCCCGATGGCAGGGTCGCTTTCCATCAGGTCGATTACCGGTTTGATCCAGTTGGCCGTGACTTCTATATCCGAATTAAGCAGAACATAGTATTCCGCTTCAACCTGTTTGAGTGCCTGGTTATAACCCTTTGAAAAACCGCCGTTTTCGGGATTCCGGATGACCCTGATCTCCGGATAGTTCTTTTCCATGAAAGGGACAGAATCATCCGTGGATGCGTTATCTGCCACGATGATCGTGGCTTCCTGGCCTGTAAACCGGATAAGGGAAGGTAAAAACTGCTCAAGGAATTTTCTTCCGTTCCAATTGAGTATGACAACAGCTACCTTCACTTGAAAATTGCGATTAATGATGAGTATGTAAGAGAATGTAAAAGTAAGAAAATAAAATTACCGGCAACTTTCAATGCATGATCCCTTAATTGGGCAGGCTCCATGTACTTTCCGTATCATCGCCCCAGGAATTTATGATCTGTGAATCCTGGATGTCGCGCGGGGCAATCGTTTTATCATGAAGCAGCATCTGCCATGAAGGATTGTTTACTTCGCCGATGGCATCAGAATGGATCAGGAAATAGTCGCCGGTCACCACATCGGGGGAATAAAAGATGAATTTCCTGTTTCGCTGGTTATTTTTCAAGGTATAATATTGCCAGATCTCGTAGGGAAGTGTGTTTGGTTCCATCACATGTTCGCTCCGGGTATTGGGTGGCCCGTATTCAAGGTAAACCATTCCACGGTCGGTCTGGTAACCTTTTTTAACCTGGGTTTTAAAGTTGAAATTCACCTTATGCACTTCGGCTTTATAAGCAAGCCAGGCACTTTCGGGGTTTTTATTATCCCTTCGCAGCCAGAAACCGTAAAAATAATTTTTAAGTCGTTCCATGTCCATCGACTTCATAGCATCGTTGATGAACGCACGCTCGAGGCCTGAAGAGATGGGGTAGGTGCTGCTGATGAATTCCTTCAGGGAATCGAGTTTCGTGATTTTGTCGACAAAGGTGTTGGTCGGATTTAATGCCACAAGGTCTGTAAACGAGAGTTTTGCATTCGGGTTGCTTCGCTGGATAAAAACCTTCCTGGAGGCGACCAGTTCGTTTTTCTGATTCCTGGCTTCAACCACAAGGTTGTAATTACCAGTGGCAAGGTGGTCGATGTTGATGTCGGAAAGCAGGACTTCATATGCATGCGCCGAGACTTTGCGGACTCCTGCGAATTCAGGGTATTTGGTATTGTTCTCGAAGCTTTCGAGGTAGTAATTGAAGATGTATTTCTGATCGGCTCCAAGTGACTTGTCTGCATTGTAAAACTCACAATAAAAGGACAGTTTTTTTTGTGTGGGAGGGTAGAAGGTTAAAACATGGGGTACGAGGTCAAAGCCGCTTTTCGAGAGAATGTTCTCTGTGGTTGTCTTCGTGTAGGAGTCGATCAGCTGGATCCCGGAGAAAACAGGCTTGTCCTGCGGGTAGTCGACAACGATTTGCTGTGAAAACGGTACGGGTTTTACATCCTTGTTTTTATCTGAGATTTGAATCTCGAAATCATACGTGCCATTCGGTACCTGGAAACGCTGGACATCGAGGAAGTTGAAATCCATCTTAGACGTATCCGGAATCAACGGGCTTTTCAGTTCGTACTTTTTGAAGGCCTTGATAACACCATTGTCTTTGAAAGTCATGACAATATCGGCAAAGGCCTGGAATTTACCGTCCTCCGTTTTTAAAAACCGGACGCTGTTCCCTTGTATGGAAAGATAGGTTTCCACGAACGGCCCCTGTGGGGAGTTAAAGGTTGTGTAGGTAAGATAGGCCCATAAATTCTTTGCTTCAGACAGAAAAGGAACCAGGGCGATTGCAAGAAGTATGACTAATTTTTTCATGATAGTTGGCTTAAGAAACGGCAGGATTTACATCCTTGAGTTCGATAAACAAAGGTAATAAAAAAGACGCAAAAAAGGCAACATTAATCGGTGAAACGGGGACAATGTCGGATGTCGGAAGGACAGGACACGTCCTGTCCCTACGATCTATCCTCCATCCTCTATCCCCTGACCACCCCATGCCTGTGGCAACTAACGATATGGTCATTCACCATCCCTGCCGCCTGCATGAAGGCGTAACATATGGTGCTGCCGGCAAATTTGAAGCCGCGTTTCACAAGGTCTTTGCTCATGGCGTCGGATTCAGGGGAACGGGCGGGGATCTCTGAAATGGATTTCAGGTTGTTCTGAATGGTTATTCCTTTCGTGAATTGCCAGATATACCGGTCAAAGGATCCGAATTCTTTTCGGATTTCCAGGAAACACCTTGCATTGCTGATGGTCCCGCGGATCTTTGCCCGGTTCCGGATGATCCCTGCATCCTGCAGCAGCGTCTCGTATTTATCTTCGCCGTATTCCGCGATCTTGTGGAAATCGAAGTTGTCAAAGGCTTTCCTGAAATTTTCACGTTTGTGAAGGATAGTTTTCCAGCTCAGGCCCGCCTGGAAGCAATCGAGTACCATGAATTCGAAGAGTTTCCGGTCATCATGTACCGGCACGCCCCATTCCTCGTCGTGGTAGGTGATCATCAACGCGTCATTCGAGGGCCACTCGCATGACTGTAATGTAGTTGTTTCTTTTTTCATATACGCGCAAATTTAAGGTTAAAATAGCGAAATAGGCCTGCCCGCGTGACTGCGTTAGGCAGGGAATTGGCGAAATGGCGAAATGGCGAAATGAGGATAAAGCAAATTCTGTTTTGCAGGATAATAAAATAATCTTACTTTTGCCCCCGGAGAGATGGCAGAGCGGTCGATTGCGGCGGTCTTGAAAACCGTTGAGGTGCAAGCCTCCGGGGGTTCGAATCCCTCTCTCTCCGCGAAGATGGTGTGAGTTTGAGTTTGAAAGAGAGTGTACGCACTTAACCCCAAACACAAACTCACTCCCGCTTCGGAGAGATGCCAGAGCGGTCGAATGGGGCGGTCTCGAAAACCGTTGATCCCGCAAGGGGTCCGGGGGTTCGAATCCCCCTCTCTCCGCAATTATTTCCCTTATTGCCAATTCTTCATTACAAGTCGCCGCATTCCCACGTTTCTCATTTCCAATTCCTGCATTCCTGCATTCCTGCATTCCTGCATCCTTGCATCCTTTCAGAAATAGTTATTAACAATTAGCCTGTTTTGTTGATAACTCCACCATAATATTCCGCCAAATTGTAGATATTCGAAAAATATTTACTATATTTATGGGTGGAATTTATGGGTAATGACTTCAATTTGGTCTTCTTTACGGTTTAGAACGTATTGGAGTATTATCTAAATGTTGGTCGTGTTAGTAAGAATGTTAAAAATATCCAGGGTTACTGCTTTAATCAGCTGGTCATCGATATAATTTTGACCTACAATATTGGAATCAGATGATTATGAGAAACCCCATTAAAAAGAGGCCTTCCGGCAAACAAATGAAGAAGAAACTAATCCTGTTGTTTTTTGCGCTGCTCATGGGAATTGCCCCTTTGCAGATGCATGCTCAGGTTACGCTGAATTCTTCTGCTGCAGCTACGATCGTAACTGTTATTGCCATGTCAAAGACTTACGACCTTGACTTCGGGAATCTGGCAGTTACAACCGTTGCAGGTACCTGCATCCTTGCTCCGGTTGCCGGGAACAACCCTACACGTACCGTAACCGGTGGTGTTACCCTGCCCGCTTTCCATGGTACACCTCGTGCTGCTGAGTTTATTGTCACGGGAGTTCCGTCACAGCTTTTCACCATCAATATTCCTTCTGCCAACCTTACCATTACCAGTGGTGCCAACACGATGACTGTGAATACGTATACAACCGATCAAACGGTTGTTACGGCGGGTACCTCGTGGTATGGAACCTTTGGTGCGAGCGGCACCACTTTTCATGTAGGAGCTACAGTAACTGTTGCTGCCAACCAGCCGGCAGGTCTATACCAGAATACAACCGGCTTCCCGGTAACCGTAAACTACCAATAAAATTAATAATTCTGATCGTGTTTGTCAAAGGCTTTCCTTACGGATGCCTTTTTTTAACCGTCACCAGAACTGTCCGTCATCTGACAGTATAGTTTTCATTATTTTTAGTGTAAATAGAGACGATATAAGTCAAACGATCAATAAAATATGGAATTCCGACAATAAGTCCTTCCAAATAACCAATGAAAGCTGCTTGTTCGTAAAAATGTTAAAAAGATTCAGGCATCCCTATTGCCCGTGAACTGCATGAACCTATTTTTGATACTTTAGATTGACACAGAAACCATGAAAGATAATGGACCCAATATTTACCAGATTAAAACGAAAGATTAGCGTAAAACACTATTTTATCCTGCTCCTCACAGGATTTCTTCCGTTTCAATCCAATGCCCAGGTGACGATCAGTTCATCTGCGGCTGCGACAATTGTGACGGTAATAGCTATTACGAAGAATTATAACCTCGATTTTGGAAACCTGGCCGTGACAACTACTGCCGGAACCTGCGTTCTTGCTCCGATCGCAGGAAACAACCCTACAAGGACTGTAACCGGTGGTGTTACACTTCCGGCTTTCCACGGCACGCCACGGGCGGCTGAATTTGTTGTGACCGGGGTTCCCACACAGATCTTTACCATAAATATTCCAGCAGCCGACCTCACAATAACTAGCGGCTCCAATACAATGATTGTACGCACCTATACTACCGACATGACTGTTGTAACTGCCGGGACTTCATGGACCGGGACCCTTGGTGCCACCGGAACAACCTTCCACGTCGGGGCTACAGTGATTGTTTCTGCAAACCAACCGGCAGGATTGTATCAGAATACGACTGGTTTCCCTGTTACGGTTAACTACCAGTAAAGCAATTCCTTTCGTTGATAACCTTATAAAAAAAAAAGGCCTTCCTGCAGGAAAACCTCGTTTTTGCTTCTAAACCATAAAAGCAGTGATTAGTCTCTGCCTAATTTTTGCGGAATAATGGTGAATATCCTTGTAATGTTGAAACCCAGAAAAATATCGCCTTTGCTCCATGATCCGCGGGTGGCAGTAAGGTAACTTTCTTCATTCTCCCCGGCAGAGTTTGTCAGGAAGATCTGGAAAACATGCCCGCCGGTTTCAATATCAATACCAGCAGATAATGAACTGTATACCTTCTCAGATTTGATCTGGCCTGGAAACAGGTAATGATATTCTGCATTGAGAGATACCCGCTCCGATATCTTTACCCGGCCACCGAAACCTACAGAAAATACATCATTATGGTCTTGGTACGAAGCTACCATGTTCCTGTGAACATAGGAGGGTGTAAGCTGTAATGATAAGCTGTTACCGAATTTTCTTGCCAGGATGATCTGCATTGCATAGGAGATCCTGGACGAAAAATAATTGGTACGTTCCGGAACTTCCCATTTTGTTGTATAAATAGCAGTATTTCCAAAAATACTCAGGGATACCGGCATATTCCTGGCACCCTTACTTTGCCGTAATACTTTTACCTTGATAAAACCATCCCAGGTGTTCCTGTCTGTATTTAATCCAAGCCCGAAGCCGATGCGTTTTGTCAGACCGTATTCTGCACCAAGCCTGATGGAGGCCTGCTTCAACCCAAAAAGATTCTCATACCCGGTGTTTAATGCCCCGAAATGATGGGTGATAATGAAGAGCATGTCTCCCTGGGCAGGATTTTCAACAGACTGGCCTATTACAATGCGTGAAGTCTTGAATGTGGCCGTAGTGTAATCCGTCGTCGGCTTTTTGTCATCAAGCAGATTCATAAGGTCATTCTGAGCAAATAAAAAGATCGGCTGGACAAGCGTGAGCAAGACCAGGAATAAGCGCGTAATTTTTGACATATACTTACTTGTTAAATTTTTCCAGGGTAACATCTACTGTGACTTCGACTGCTTTTGCAATGTTACTGACCACAGCAGAGGGTATGTTGATGTTATAATCAGCGAGGGTAACGAAAAATTTAGCTTTTCCCTGAACAACATCTTTTTTAACCTCGAACGTACCAGTTGCTTTTACATCATGGGATACACCATGGATCGTCAGTTTTCCTTCAACAGTGGCGGGGTATGAACCGTCCTTTGTGAAATTGACATCCTTGATATTAGCTACTTTACCCAGGAAAGTAGCTGTCGGAAACTTGTCTGACTCCACATAATTTTCGTTGAAATGTTCCTGCATCAGTGCTTTCTCAAACTGAAACGATTTCATGAGGACCTTGAATACGAAATCCCCGGTCTGGGAATTCATGGCAGCATTGACCTGGTGGTTCATGGCCTCGATCTTTTCGATCTTCCCTTCTGAATAAAAACGTATGTTACCGTTTTTTGTAACAAAATTCTGGCCGAGAAGGCCGGAAGAACAAAGGAGTGCAAGGACAGCAATAAAAATGAACTTTCTCATTGAGATGGTTTTGTTAGGTTTGAAATTAATAAACAACAGAGCATTGCTCAAGAATCACATCTGTATCATTATACCCGGTGCAATACCCTTTAATTTTCACACTTCCGGAAGGAACAAGGCTTTTCGCTTCCCCACTCAGTTTTTTAATCATGGTGCAACGGATGCCTTCATCACCGAACATTCCCTGTGTAAATGAAAACACAACGATCACCAGTGAATCTTTAGCTTCAACGCGTGCAAGTGTTCCGTCGATCTGCACAACCTTTCCGTTGTAAAGCTTCGAGGATGCATCTTTCTTGTTTTTAAAGGCATTGTAAAGATCCTGGGCATGCATGGTATAATCAGGACTCATCTTTTCGTAATCGGGATGTGGTTTGTTTACAACAAATTTAAAGATCAGAACGGCTGCGATGATACCGACAACCGCAAAGCCCGCTATTACTTTCATCCAGGTTTTCATAGGTAAAGAAAATTAAACAAGGTTTTTTATTTCTGTTATTTTAAACGAATCCTTAATTATTAGGGGCACCGGCATCAACCCACAATTGCAACTTAGAAATATCGCAGTCCGAAAGTTTGGAGCCGCCAACTGGCATCGGATACAGGGACAGATCATGCTTAACGGCTTTCATTAAGAGAGAATCCGTGATGGCTGCCTTGTAAAGCCCGCTATAGGTATCTGTGATCACATTCCCTGAAGGATTTGAAGCTGTATGACAGGAGTTGCAATTCGCAGTCATGATCTTTGAAATGCTCCCGGAATAGGTCACATTTGATAAGTTGCAGGGAGTGAACGGATAAAGGTCGGTAACATTATCATAATAACAAGCCGGAAACAAAATGGTCAGGGCCCCCAGCAGGAAAACAAAATAGGCTATTTTTTTCATGGAATTATTTTTGGCGGTAGTTCGAATCAATCCAGATTTTTATTTCAGCAATTTCACATTCAGATAAAGGACTGGCGTTTTTTGGCATGGCATAGTAGCCATTATCATGCCGGACCGATCCCAGCAGTTTCCCGTTAAGGCCGTATGCTTTCACCTGATCGTAAGTCGCCAGTGAAACGTTGCCTTGTGGGTTTGAGCCTTCATGACACACTCCGCATCTTGATTTGATAAGCGGCTGAATGCTGCCTGAATAGGTTATTGTTGAAATGGTATCACATGGTGACGTACAAAGGTTATTTAATGCACCCTGCTTGACCCAGTAATATATCAGGCTCATAGAATCAGCTGCCAGTGGTTCATTCGGGGGCATCCTTCTTTCACCGCCACTGAACAGAACTTTATAAAGCTGGCTCTGGTCCGGTTGGCCTGGTGTCACGAGGTCCATAATTTTACCATAATCCGTCAGCTCGATCCCGTGCTTGTGTGTTGCAGCATCATGACATCCCGATTTCGCACAACTGTTATAAATGATCGGGAAAACTGAATTCTGGAAGAAAATAGTATCCTGGCTGCATACAACTTCGGGGCGAGGCTTTGGAAATGGCGGTTCTATCGAAAGATCCGGGGCATGCTTACAGAAGGTAAGGGCAAAGAATGATCCTGCAAGCAGGACAATAAAAAGGATTCTCTTCATAAGGCTTGTTTTACGCGGCGCAAAAGTATATAATTATTCAGATATGATGATGACATCATGTATTTTATATTAATTCTAAATAGTGTTGGAGATCAATTGTAAAATCCTAGATATTAAACAGAAACTAACTTCTACTTTTCCAATATGGAAAAACAATCACCTTGTCAATCAACATTGCAAGTTTCTCAATGATTGAAAAACTGACTTTCTCCTCCGATCTGTGTTCCGGGGAACATGGAATTCCTGTATGGGTCCAGTCCCTTGGAATACCCGAACCCTGCCTGAATATGGAAATGCTCGGTGACCTTATAGTCCGCGCTCATCGAAAAACCCTGCATGGGCTCTCTTGAAAACGGGTTGTTGCTTTTCATGTCACCGGAAATTCCGAATTCCTTAAATACTGTTCCGTTCAGGATCAACCGGTTATTTAATTGGTAACTTCCGTTAAGGTAAAGTATTGCAGAGGTCAGGGTTCCGTTGTATGTCGTTTCGGAAGGATATGAAAAATAGGGGCGTGCGTTGCTATAAGAAGTAGTTAGTATGGTTATCCCGGCGCTGATACAGAAACGGGAAGTAAGGGAGTAGGTGAGGTGGGGGGAGACGTAGGTGGAGATGGAAGACCCATATCCGCTTGTTGTATTGAACATTGTTCCTGCTTCCAGCCCGTAATTCATCTTATGGGCTGAAAGAAATTTTGCCTGGGTGGAATCCTGCTTTTTTTCCTGGGCAGTGGCCTGAAGAGTTATCAGGGTGGGCAGGAATATTAAAAAAGCAATTAACCGGAAGTTCATGGCAAACCTTTGTGCAAAGATACTTGTTTTATCAGTGAATTCAGGATTTCAATTCATAAAACGTCTGGTTGTCTGTTATTATTATCCGAATGGTCCTTAATAATAAAAAACGCACCAGGATGCTTTCAGCCTTCACCCTTGTAATGCCTGCCATCCTGCTGAATCTGGAAAGGGTGATGGTCGGGTTTTGTTCAAGGTATTCCAGCAGCAGTTTCTCTTTGTCGGTGAATTTAAGGTATACGCCCTTACTGAGTTTATCCTTCTCCCAGAATTTCAGCAGAACCCGGTTCGCCAGCAGGTTCTGGTCAGCTACCCTTACATATACGAGCCATTTCCCATCCTTGTGGGCTGCAAAATGCGGTTTTAAAGGACTCTTGGGGATAATGATCTCAATGACGGTCTTGCCGTTGATGGTCCATTCCTTTGAACTGAAATCAACCGGCGGACGGCAATACATTTTTGCGGCAGCCTCAAGCATATAAAATTCCTCGTCGGAACGTACCCCGGCAATTGCACCATTATCCTTGACCCCGATCAGCAACCTTCCCCCGTCCGTATTCGCAAATGCTGCCAGGGATCGGGCAATCCTCCTTGCATCTGTGATCTCAAACTTGAAATCCAGCCGCTGGTGTTCTCCCTCTGCGATCAGCTTGTATATATAGTTTGGCATAGCAGTTGCGGGTTGTAAGTTGCAAATTGCAAGTGTAAGTTCCGACTCCTCTGTCTGCCTTCTGCCCTATGGCCTCGGACTTCTGTCCACTGCCTTCTAAAGGAAGACAATCGTTTCTCTCGTGGTGATCTTCTCGCAATAATGGCACTTCAGTTTCATCTCTTTTTTGTCGATCACCTCAAATTTTGTAATTACGGTTTCATGATTGGAGATGCAGTTCGGGTTAAAACACTTCACGATCTTCTCAACGGCGTCCGGGGCTTTAACCTTCTTCTTTTCAATAACATTGAAGTCCTTTATGACAATAAGCGTAGCGCTGGGTGCTACCAGGGCGATTTTGTTGATCTCTTCGGCCTCAAAGAATTTATTACTGATTTTAATGATGCCTTTCTTCCCCATTTTGCTGCTTTCCAGGTTTGTGCCGAAAAGCACCATGTTCCCGACCTCATGGAGGTTCAGGATACGGATTACCTGGAATACATTGTTGTTTGGAATATGGTCGATGACGGTTCCGTTTTCGATTGCGGAAACCTTCAGCTCTTTTCTTGATTCTGATTTGTCCATGATCTTTTGCTGTTAATCTTTTTATAGGATCTGCATATAAGAACTTAAGGAAGGTTACTTCACACCAAGGATGGAAGCAAGGATAGCCTGGCGCACGTATACGCCGTTCAGTGCCTGGGTGAAATAATAAGCCTTGGGATTTTCATCCACATCCACTGAGATCTCGTTAACACGGGGCAGGGGATGCAATATCTTAAGGTTCGTCCGGGCTTTTTCCAGCATGGAATTCTTCAGAGTATAGGAGTTCTTAACCTTCTCATAATCCATTGGGTCGGAGAAACGCTCCTTCTGGATCCTGGTCATATAGAGGATATCTACTTTGCCGATCACATCCTGCAGTTCAGTATACTGATGATAGGCAAGCTCTTTTTCTTTAATGTGCATTTTAACCGAACTCGGCAGTTTCAGTTCTTCAGGGGAGACCAGGTGGAATTTTGTATTGTAGTTGCTCAGGGCGATCACCAGTGAATGTACCGTTCGTCCGTATTTCAGGTCACCGACAAACGCGATGTTAAGGTTATCAAGATGCCCCTGGGTCTTCCGGATGGAATACATATCGAGCAGGGTCTGTGTCGGATGCTGGTTTGCCCCGTCGCCTGCGTTGATGATGGGTACCGTCGAAACTTCGCTGGCAAACCGGGCGCTGCCTTCCTTCGGGTGCCGCATTACGATGATATCTGAATAATTGCTGATGGTTTTAATGGTATCGCGCAGCGACTCACCTTTCTGAACGCTGGTGGATCCGGGTTCGGAAAACCCGATGACTTTTGCTCCCAGGCGGGTAGCTGCACTTTCAAAGCTCAGCCGGGTACGGGTCGATGGCTCAAAAAACAGTGTTGCCACGACAAATTTATCAAGGATTGACTGGGTGGGCATCTTTTCAAATTCTTCGGCAAGGTCAAGGATGCGTATGTGTTCTTCCCTGCTGAAATCATTGATGGAGACAAGGCTTTTGTTTTTCATGGATGTTGGATTATGAAATTAAAAGTACAAAAAAAAAGGGGCAAATGCCCCTTCCTTTTATTTCTTGGTTTTGATTTTCATCTTTTTCAGGAAATCGTTAAGGATATCTGTCATATCCGGTTTGCCGATCTCCTGGAGATCATAGTAAACACGGGTATTGGGTTGCTTGATCTTCACGAGACGGTTCAGGTCAATAGGAGTTGCAATGACAACACTGTCGCACTTAACTTTGTTGATCGTGGCTTCAAGATCTTTTACCTGCTGAGCGCCATAGCCCATGGCCGGAAGAAGCTGGCCGATGTTCGGATAGATCTTAAATGTTTCAGCAAGCTTGCCAACAACAAAAGGACGTGGGTCGACCAGTTCAGCGGCTCCGTATTTCTGGGCAGCAACAACACCGGCACCGATCTTCATCTCACCATGGGTAAGTGTGGGACCGTCTTCAATGACGAGAACCCTCTTTCCACGGATGAGTGATTCATCATCAACACGGATAGGGGAAGCGCCATCAACAACAACAGCCTTCGGGTTTATCTTCTGAATATTATCTCTTACAGCTTTAATGTTCTCGGGCGAAGCAGAGTCGATCTTGTTCAGAACAACCACATCTGCGATGCGGATATTAACTTCGCCGGGATAGTAGCTTACCTCTGCACCCGGACGGTGAGGATCTGCAACAGTGACCATCAGGTCTGGTTTGTAGAAGGGGAAGTCATTGTTTCCGCCATCCCATAAAATGATGTCGCATCCATCGGGATCCTTTTCAGCAGCCCTGAGGATCGCTTCATAATCAACACCTGCATAGATCACGTTTCCACGTTCAACATGCGGCTCGTATTCTTCCATTTCCTCAATGGTGCATTTGTGTTTTTCAAGATCCTTGATAGTGGCAAAACGCTGAACCTTCTGTTTTACAAGGTCGCCGTAAGGCATCGGGTGACGGACAGCAACAACTTTCAGCCCTTTTTCCATAAGGATCTCGATGATCCTGCGGGAGGTCTGGCTTTTGCCGCAACCTGTACGGGTGGCGCCGACTGCGATAACCGGTTTGGTACTCTTTACATAGGTCTGACGTGGGCCAATCAGGATGAAGTCTGCGCCGGCAGCATTAACAAGCGAACTGATGTTCATGACACGCTGGTAGGGAACATCGCTATATGCGAAGTTGCAGATGTCAACATTGAATTTCTTGATCAGTTCGGGTAATTCTGATTCAGCATAAATCGGAATTCCTTTGGGATAGAGTTTTCCGGCGAGCTGTGCCGGATACTTCCTGCCATCGATGTCAGGAATCTGGGCTGCCGTGAAAGCAACCACGTTAAAGTCAGCATTGTCCCTGTAGTAGGTGTTGAAGTTGTGAAAATCCCTTCCGGCTGCGCCGATAATTAGAACATTTTTTTTCATAAAGACCTCATTTTTGCGGTTTTTGAAATATATAAGAAGTGAATTGTTTTTTACAAGATGTTCTGACTGCAAACCTACAAATTTTTAGGCAATTACACAAACCGGGAAAAAAATGGGAAAATTCCTACCTTTGCGCCTTAATCTCCCTTTCTCTATGATTGAATTGATTTTACTGGAAAAAACAGCGGAAGCCGTGAGCCGGTTGTATGGACATGAAGTGAATATTTCATCGGTCGGACTTGAAAAGACAAAAAAAGAGATCGAAGGAGATTTTACGATTGTTGTTTTCCCGTTCACTAAATTATCCAGGAAATCACCTGAAATTACTGCCGGTGAAATCGGCGATTATCTTGCAAAAGAGATTCCCCAGATCAGGGAATATAAGATCATCAAGGGCTTCCTGAATCTTATCCTTCAGGATTCATTCTGGATCAGTATCCTGGAAAATAATACCGGCCGTGAGGATTACGGATTTATCACGGAATCGGAACAAAAGCCGGTATTGGTTGAATTTTCTTCCCCAAACACCAATAAGCCCCTTCATCTTGGTCACATCCGGAACAACCTTCTGGGGGCTTCCGTTTCAGAAATCCTTAAAGCAAACGGCTTTCCGGTTGTGAAACTCAACCTGGTCAATGACCGCGGGATTCATATCTGCAAGTCAATGCTGGCATATATAAAGTGGGGGAACGGAGAAACACCTGAATCCTCCGGCCTTAAAGGTGATCACCTTGTAGGGAAATATTATGTTCTCTTTGATCAGAAGAATAAGGAGGAAATCAGGAAACTCATTGAAAATGGTGTCGCTCAGGAAGAGGCTGAAAAAAACACCAGACTTCTGGCAGAAGCCAAGGAGATTCTCAGGAAATGGGAATCCCATGACCCGGAAACACTTAATTGCTGGAATCTGATGAACTCATGGGTATATGAGGGTTTTACAGAAACCTACCTGAATATGGGCATTTTCTTTGACAACATCCAGTATGAGTCCCAAACATATATGCAAGGGAAGAACCTCGTTTTAGAAGGCCTTGCAAACGGATTACTTTTCAAAAAGGAGGATGGCAGCATTTGGGCCGATCTTCATGAAGATGGTTTGGATGAGAAGCTGCTGCTTCGTTCAGACGGCACTTCGGTTTATATGACACAGGACCTGGGAACGGCCATGATGCGCCATGATGAGTATGACCCTTCAAAGATGGTTTACGTGGTTGGTAACGAGCAGAACTATCATTTTGATGTTCTGAAGATCGTTTTAAGGAAACTCGGGCGCGATTGGGCTGATAATATCTTCCATTTATCTTATGGTATGGTTGAACTGCCGCACGGCAGGATGAAATCAAGAGAAGGAACAGTGGTGGATGCCGATGATCTGATGGATGAGATGTACTGTACTGCTGAAGCCATGACCCGTGAATTGGGTAAAGTCGACCATTTTTCCGAAGAGGAAGCAAATGAACTGTTCCGGATGATCGGCATGGGGGCACTGAAATATTTCATTCTGAAAGTCGACCCGAAAAAGAACATGCTCTTTGATCCGAAAGAATCTATTGATTTTAATGGCAATACAGGTCCGTTTATCCAGTATACTTATGCAAGGATACAGTCTCTTCTGAGAAAAGCGGAAGAAAGCGGGCGGCATACAGAAGGCAGAAGGCAGATGGCGGATGACGGATCCGCAATTCCATTTCCCGCATCCCTTATCCCGCATCCCGCGTCCATCCTCCGGCCAACAGAACGAAACATCCTCCGTCTCCTGTATCAGTTTCCATCCGTTGTGAAGGAGGCTGGCAATGCGCTTAGTCCGGCAGTGATCGCCAACTTTGTTTATGATCTTTCAAAAGAGTTTAACCAGTTCTACCAGGAGACTCCTGTACTGAAAGAGGAAAACGAGTTACTTGTTCGGCTTCGGCTCATGATCTGTGCCTTTACAGGCGAAACAATCAGACGCTCCATGGCCTTGCTTGGGATAAGAGTTCCCATCCGCATGTAAAAAAAAAGGCTGCCCATAAGGGACAGCCTTTTCAGAAATCGCAATTCGTATTAGTTTACAACCAGTTTCTTGGTCACTGAGCCTTCATTCAGTGTAACTTTTACACTGTATACGCCAGTAGGAAGAGCAGATGTGTTTAATGTTGCGGATTTGCTTCCGATGGTCTGGGAAAGAACTACCTGTCCAACAAGGTTGAATACCTGTACTTCGCGGATATTCCCGTTTGCAGTAATGTTTGTAAAGGCTGAAGCCGGGTTTGGGAAGATGCTTACAGAGGTCCTTGAATGTTCATTGATACCAACACCGCCTACATGTACATAGCCAGTCTGGATCTTGGTGTTAGAGCCATAGTCATTGGTTACGACCAGTTTAACATCGAAATCACCAGGAGTGCTGTAGGTGATGGTCGGTGGTGTCTGTAAAGCGGATGATGAAGGAGTTCCTCCTGTGAATGTCCATGCATAGGTAGTCGGATGGCCTGTGGATGTGTTGGTGAAATGAGCCTGGCCGCCAAGCATCAGAGCTGTATCTGGACTGGAGAAACCGGAAACAGGCTGTGCAAGAGCACCCTGGAATACATACATACCGCCGGTTGTAGCGTCAGCATTGAATCCTCCGGCCCATGCGGTTGAATCATTTAACCATGTTGTTGCCAGGAACTGGGTTCCGATGGTAGCTGTCATATCTAACCAGGTATGTCCGCCATCAAAAGAATAGGTAACACCTGCAGCACTGTTTGTAGCGTCAGCTCCGGTAGTTACATAGGTATTGGGTGAACCAGGGATGTAAGCGAAGTCATTGGTAAAGGTGTGTCCGGTAGCCGTAATTGCGGTCCAGGTTGTTCCACCGTCACTGGTTTCAACAAGAGCACCGGTTGTTCCCTGGCTTTTATCCATTGCAATGCCATGCAAAGCATCTTTAAAGCGTGGTTCAACATATTTTGCTGCCCAGCCGGAAACAGTGATCTGTGATACTGTCCAGTTAAGTCCTTTGTCAATGCTTTTGTAGATACGTCCTTTGTTGGTTCCGAACCAAACAGTGTTTCCGACAACGCTCTGGTATCCGACAACACCGAATTCTCCGGAAACCGGGTTTGGAATGTTTGCCCCGGCGACCAGAGTCCATGTAGTACCACCATTAGATGTGGTATAAATCTCGAAATCACCGTTAATGGGGTCACCCACGCAATAACCATTGTTTGCATCCCAGAACCATGCGCAGTCAGGGAAAGATGATGCATTGCTGAATGTTGCAGTGGTTTGCTGTGTCCATGTTGCTCCGCCGTCGGTTGTGTGATAAATACCATCTTTGGTACCGGTTCCCGAAGGATAATAATGACATGTCCAGGCTTCTGTAGCGCTGATTGCAGTGATGTTGGCAATAGAAGTTCCGGTTGATCCTGTTACTGTCCCTGCAGTCCATAAAGCACCACCATTGATAGTCCTTGTGAAATCAGAGCAGGCATTTGTAGGTGTTGCGCCATCATAAGCGGTAGCCCATACAGTGTTGGCATCAACTACCTGCATATCCTGTATGCCTCTGGATGCCGTTGCAAATCCGCTGGCCTGCTCAACCCACTGTGCATAAGATCCGAGGGTTAATGCCAGAACGGCGATTAAAGAAAGTAAAGTTTTCTTCATGGTTTTTGTTTTTAAATGAATATTGGGTTGTTTAACATATGATCCGTAACCGCAAATATAAATAAAAAAAGAGCTGTCAGTGTTCATGACAGCTCTTTTTTTTTGGATTTAAAATGACCGTCTATTTAACAACGATCTTTTTATTAACAGTACCATTGTCCATTGATATCTTCACATTGTAGACACCAGTTTGAATAGCTGATGTATTCACTGTGACGGTTTTACTGTTCAGTTCCTGTGAGAAAACAAGCTGGCCAACCAGGTTGAATATCTGTACCTGTTTGATGCTGCTGTTTCCCTGGATATTCATGATATCCATAACCGGATTCGGGAAGATGCTTACAACGGCCGATGAATGTTCGTTGATGCCAACACCGCCAACATGGATGTATCCGGTCTTTACTTTTGTGCTTGAACCGAAATCACTGGTTGCAACAAGTGTTACATTATAATCGCCAGGAGTATTATAAGTGATGGCGGGTGGTGTCTGAAGAGCTGAGGAAGCCGGTGTACCACCCTGGAATGTCCATGCAAATGTGGTGGGTTTTCCTGAAGACAGATTTGTGTAATGTGCTGTACCGCCAAGCATAAGAGCCGTATCATTGGTTGCGAAATTAGCTATAGGCTGTGACAGAACGGAATTGAATTTGTAAAGACCATCGGTGGCATCACCATTGAAAGCACCGACCCAGCCTGTTGAGTCATTCAACCATGCTGAAGTTGTTGCCTGGTTGCCAAGGATGTTGGTTTCATAATGCCAGGTTGCTCCGCCGTCAAATGAGTAGGTCATACCAAGTCTGCCGGGCTGGTTGGTTGCATCAACACCAGTAGTTACATAGGTGTTTGCTGTACCGGGAACATACTGGATTTCACCAGTGAAAACCGGTCCGGAGTAAGTGGCTGCCGTGAAGGTAACGCCACCGTCTGTGCTTTTATCCAGAAGGAGAAGGGTATCTGCAGAAGTCTGATACTTCAGGGCAAGTCCGTTCATCGCATCCTTGAAAGCAGGGAAAGAGTTCTTGCCTGTGAAGTTCGGAGGAGTAACAACAGTCCAGTTGTGTCCTTTATCTGTTGATGCAAAGATCCTGCCTTTGTTGGTGCCAAAGAAAATACTGTTGCCGGCAACAGCGCAGTTGGAAGTATATCCGTATTCGCCGCTGAGTGCAGCAGGGTTTGTTCCGGAAACTGCAGTCCAGGTTGTTCCGCCATCGGTTGTCGTATACATTTCAAATTTTCCGCTGATAGGGTCACCAAGTACCCAACCTGTGTTTGCATCCCAGAAATGGATTGCATCCGGGAATGAAGCTGAATTGGTAAATAATGCGGTAGCCTGGTGTGTCCAGGTTGCTCCGCCGTCAGTTGTTTTATATACACCCTGCGCAGCAGATCCTGTAGCTTTGTACATGCAAACCCATGCGGTAGTTGCATCAGCTGCAGTAATCTGTGATGATTGGAGTCCAACTGTTGCATTAACAATACCGGGAGTCCATGTTGTACCGCCGTTAATTGTTTTTGTAAAATCCTGGCAACCGTTTGTTCCGCCGGTTCCGTCATAAGCAGCAGCCCATACAACCTGGCTGTTCACCGGGTAAATATTCATGATTCCCCTGGAAGCAGTTGTGAAGCCGGCTCCCTGTGTAAGCCATACCTGAGCCATTGAACTAAATCCCAGAAGGATTACGAAAATGATAGAAAGTAATTGTTTTTTCATAAGTTAAAAATTTGTTGTTGATTAATGTTTTTACAAACCTACGCGTTTTTTTTCAAATAGGGAGTGCTGTTGATAAAATCTCAAGCCAAAATTAACTAATTTTGCCGCTGAAATGAAGAAAAATTATGTTTGAAGGCTTAACCGATAAATTAGACAGGGCATTTAAAGTCCTGAAAGGACAAGGGCACATCACGGAGATAAACGTAGCTGAAACCCTGAAGGATGTCAGAAAGGCATTGCTTGATGCTGACGTCAGTTTTAAAATTGCCAAACAGTTCACCGATACGGTAAAAGAGAAGGCCCTTGGGCAGAATGTGCTCACATCGGTCTCTCCGGGACAGCTGATGGTGAAAATCGTTCATGACGAGTTGGCTGATCTTATGGGCGGTGAAAAAACTGACCTGAACATCAAAGGCGATCCGGCAATTATCCTGATCGCCGGTCTGCAGGGATCGGGTAAAACAACCTTCTCTGCAAAACTGGCCAGTTTCCTGAAGACAAAAAAGAGCCGCCGCCCATTGCTTGTGGCTGGTGACGTATACCGTCCCGCAGCTATCGACCAGCTAAAAGTGCTGGGCGAACAGATCGGTGTGGAGGTTTTTACCGAAGAAGGAAGCAAAGAGCCTGTACAGATAGCCAAACACGCAATTGCTTATGCTAAGGATAAGGGCTTTAATGTGGTGATCATCGATACTGCAGGCCGTCTGGCTATCGACGAGCAGATGATGAACGAGATCTCCGCTGTTAAAAAAGCTGTCAATCCGCATGAAACCCTTTTTGTCGTTGACTCAATGACAGGGCAGGATGCCGTCAATACAGCCAGGGCTTTCAATGAACGCCTGGATTATGATGGTGTCGTGCTCACCAAACTGGACGGAGATACACGCGGTGGTGCTGCCCTTACGATCAAATCGGTCGTTAACAAACCGATCAAATTTGTCGGTATCGGCGAAAAACTGGACGCGATCGATATCTTTTACCCGGAACGTATGGCCGACCGTATCCTCGGGATGGGCGACATCGTTTCCCTCGTGGAAAGGGCACAGGAACAGTTCGATGAGGTCGAAGCCCAGAAGCTGCAGAAAAAGATCGCACGCAACCAGTTCAACTTTGATGATTTCCTTGCCCAGATCAAACAGATCAAGAAAATGGGCAATGTTAAGGACCTCATCGGTATGATCCCCGGGATGGGCAAAGCCATGCAGAATATGGATATCGACGACAATGCCTTCAAGGGCATTGAAGCGATCATTCATTCAATGACACCGCTGGAAAGAGAAGATCCTTCGGTACTGAATGGAAGCAGGAGGAAAAGGATTGCCGATGGCAGCGGTACCACCATACAGGAGGTTAACCGGCTGATCAAGCAGTTTGACGATACCCGCAAAATGATGAAAATGATGACGGCAAGCAAAGGCCGTGGCATGGCAAATATGATGCGGAACATGCGCAACATGAATAATTAATTCAGGATATGAAACTACTGGACGGAAAACTGCTGGCCGAAAAGATCCGCTCTGAGATCGCCGCAGAAGTAAAAACAAAAATGCTCGACCAGGGAATCAATGCTCCCCACCTCGCAGCCGTGCTGGTAGGCGAGGATCCTGCAAGCCAGTCTTATGTTTCCAATAAGGAGAAAGCCTGCCGGGAGGTGGGTTTCATGTCTTCCGTTTACAGATACCCTGACAACATTTCGGAAGCAAGACTGCTGGAAGCAGTCAGGTTCCTGAATGAGGACCCCGAAATCGATGGATTTATCGTCCAGCTGCCCTTGCCCAAACAGATTGACCCGAACCATATCATAGAGGCCATCAGGCCATCCAAAGACGTTGATGGCTTTCATCCCGTTAATATTGGCCGCATGACACTGAACCTGCCGGCATATCTCCCGGCAACACCAAATGGAATAGTTACCCTTCTCGATCGTTATGCGGTTGAAACTGAAGGCAAACATGTGGTTGTACTTGGAAGAAGTAATATAGTAGGTACGCCCATCAGCATCCTTTTATCCAGAAAAGGTAAGCCCGGAAATGCCACCGTGACCCTTTGTCATAGTTTTACTAAAAACATGAAAGATATCACCCTCCAGGCTGATATTCTGATCGTGGCTATGGGCAAAATGGATTTTGTAACTGCCGATATGGTAAAAAAGGATGCCGTTGTCATCGATGTCGGTATGCACCGCTTTGAAGATCCCTCCGCAAAAAATGGTTTCCGATGGAAGGGTGATGTACTGTTTGATGAAGTCTCCCGGAAATGCAGTGCCATTACCCCGGTCCCGGGCGGCGTAGGCCCCATGACCATTGTATCATTGCTTCAGAATACACTGAAGTCTGCCAAGAAAGAAATCATCTGGTAATTTATTGAAAAAAGACATTAAAATATTGCTGAAAGAGGGGAAGGTACTTCCTCTCATGGAGGAGTTTTATACCCTTCAGGGAGAAGGCTTTCATACCGGCAGGGCAGCCTATTTTGCACGTATCGGCGGTTGTGACGTTGGTTGCAGCTGGTGTGATATCAAGGAGTCATGGGACGCCAGGAAATATCCCCCGGTAGAGACCGATCAGATCATCGAGCACGCCTCCTTTTATCCTGCAAAAGCCATAGTGATCACAGGCGGAGAACCCTTGCTTTACAACCTCGATTACCTCTGCAACGGTCTCCATGAAAAAGGGATCCGTACCTACCTTGAAACTTCAGGCGCTCACCCTCTGAGCGGCAGTTGGGACTGGATCTGTCTCTCACCGAAGAAAGACAATCCCCCTGTTCTGGAAGTCCTCGAAAAGGCGAATGAACTGAAAGTTATAATTGAAGATTTCCCCGATTTTTACTGGGCCGAAGAGAATGCGGAGATGGTTAATGAAAACTGCATGCTTTACCTGCAGCCGGAATGGAGCATCCGGAATTCCATGATCCCGGTCATTGTTAAGTACATCCAATCGCATCCTCAATGGAAGATATCGCTTCAGAGCCATAAGTACATGCGGATTCCATAGTTCATTAACTTCCACGTTATGAAATTTAAGTTCCTGCTCATTTTATTGCTCATTGCTCATTGCTCATTGCTCATTGCACAGAACCGTCCTCCATCTACCCAGTCAAAAAAAGCCGAACGGATGTTCATGGATGCACTGGATTTTTACAATGGCAAGGCTTATAATATGGCGCTTAAGGCTCTGGGGAAAGCCATAGATGAGGACGGGAACTTCATTGATGCCTTTATTCTGCAAGGCGATATCTATTCTGAGCAGGGGAAAATTGCAGATGCCCTGGATGCTTATAAAAAAGCAATCGGGATCAATCCCGGCTTTTCACCCAGGCTTTATTACATCTGCGGGAACCTGGAACTGGCAAGTGGTAAATATCAGGATGCCCGGACCGATTTCGGAAAGTTCCTGGATTCACCGGGGCTTGTCCCTGAACAAAAAGCAAAAGTTGCCAACGCAATCCGTACCTGTGATTTTGGGATCAATGCAATGGCTCACCCCGTTCCTTTCGATCCTGTTAACCTGGGTGATTCGATCAATACAACGGAAGATGAGTATATCAATGCAATCACCGCCGATGAGCAGAAACTCTACTTTACCCGGAAAGTTCCTAAAAACAAGGAAACGGTTGACCAGGCCAATGAATTCGAAGAGGATTTTTATTTTTCGAAGAAAATTGATTCTGCATGGAGGCATGCACTGAACCTCGGTGCGCCGATCAATACCCACGGAAACGAGGGGGCTATCTGCATTGCTCCCGACGGTCAGCACATCTTCTTTGCAGCCTGTAACCGCGATGACGGGCTGGGCAGCTGCGATCTTTACTGGTCTAAAAAAAACGGAAACGAATGGTCGGTTCCTGAAAATATGGGGGCTCCGGTTAATTCCCCGGCCTGGGATTCACAGCCTGCCTTCTCCTCCGACGGCAAAACTCTCTATTTCGCCAGCAAACGTGAAGGCGGGAAAGGCAGTTCGGACCTTTGGAAAACAGAGCTGCAGACAGATGGTTCCTGGACCATCCCTGTAAACCTTGGTGATTCAATCAACACCCGGAGTGAAGAGATGGCGCCATTCATACATCCCGACGACCAGACGCTTTACTTTTCCTCTAAAGGCCACCCGGGAATGGGCGGACTGGATCTTTTCTATGCAAGGAAAGATGTAAACGGCAACTGGAGAAAGCCTGTAAATATGGGTTATCCGATCAATACGTTCTCGGATGAGATTACGCTGGTGGTTAATGCAAATGGCGACCTTGCCTATGTTTCTTCAGACAAGCTTGGCGGAAAAGGGAAGCAGGATATTTACGCTTTCAAACTCTATAAGGAGGCCCAGCCTTTGAAGGCTACCTATTTTAAAGGCATCGTTTTCGACAAGGTGACGAAGGAAAGGCTGCAGGCCGATTTTGAACTGATCGACCTGGAAACGGGGAAGATGGTCATAACTTCCAGCTCTGACGGACAGACGGGAGAATTCCTGCTTTCGTTGCCTGCCAATAAAAATTATGGACTTAATGTATCGCGCAAGGGTTATCTTTTCTATTCAGATCACTTTGAGCTGCGTGGCGAAACCTCAAAAACAAAACCATTCCTGAAGGACATCCCCCTCCAGAGGATCAGGGTAGGAGAGACGGTTGTGCTGAAGAACATCTTTTTTGATACCGATAAATTTGATCTGAAGGACGAATCCCGCTCCGAGCTGGATAAGCTGATTGCACTGCTGAAAGCTAATCCCTCCATCCGGATTGAGATCAGTGGCCACACCGACATCATGGGGAAGGCAGATCACAACCTGATTCTCTCGAAGAACCGTGCAAAGGCTGTCTATGATTTTCTCGCTTCAAATGGCATTCCCGCCACCCGCCTTACTTATGAAGGGTACGGACAAACCCGGCCTGTAGATACAAATGATACTGAACAGGGGAGGGCTAACAACAGGAGGACGGAGTTCAGGGTGATAGCAGAGTAAGTTGCGAAGACGAAGGGCAGGAGGCGGAAGGCAGAAGACAGAAGGCGGAGGGCGGAAATCAGTTTTCGAGGTAGTTTTTCGCGTAAGTGACCCAGTCCCTGACCGTTGTATCAAGGTAGATGTCCGGCTGAATCCCGATATTGTCAATTGGGTAGTCGGGAAGCCGCAAACTCCTGAAGGTCGGCATGTCCAGGTGATATTCCGGGCATCCGAAATCAAATTCCCGGGCCGGGATTGCGCCGTAATCAAGGGCCCCCAGGGTCGGTGTCCCCATTACTTTCACTTTCTTGCTCTGTTTTGAAAGGAAGATAAACTCTTCAGCAGCGCTGGCGCAGTATTTATTGACCAGGACCACTACATGAGCAGGATTTGCATAAACAGTATCCGCCTTCTCCAGCTCCACTGTTCCGCTGTTTTCATCTGTCTTCAGGAATGAGCCGGGGTTCTGCTCCAGTCGCTGAATAAACCTGTTTACCTCTTCCGCTTCCTCCTTGCTGACCGAAGTTGCATTGTTCTTCAGGTAATCCCTGTAGCTTCCGATCATCGTGGGTGATGAAAGAAACTCAACTGTTATTTCCCTGAATGGATTGGTATAGATAAGCGGGTGCAAAGGGAAATGAGCCTCACTCGATCCGCCGGGGTTGTCACGGAGATCAATAATGAGATTCGGATGAGTTGAGAGGTTCCCGGAATTCTTTTGGATCATTTGTTTGATCCGGCCGACATTTTCATAACCGAAACTTGATATCCTGATCAGCATTGTTTTTTCGGATAAAGAGGTAGTGTAAACACTGCTGTCGAGTTCCGTGATGATCTTCTTCAGTTCCTCCGCCGGTAATCCGGGCTCCGGGACCTCCCGCGTATAGATGGCATTAATGCCTCTGATCTGAAACACGAAAGAATTGACATGTAACAGGGTGCAGGCCATTTCAGAATGGTCGCGACGGTAGTAGGTTACGCTGTCGTTGGAGTGAATGACGAACTTGACCTCAAAGGGCTTCCACCAAGAGGTATCCGCTGCAATAATGAACGCCTGGTAATCATTCTCCTGTTTCAGGATGCCGACTTTATACCCATCCGAATTCCAGACACCTTCCATCGGATCCTTGCTGACGGAAATTTTCCTCCGGAATTGTTTCATGGTAATATTGATTTTCCTCCCTGGATTCACGATGCCAGTCTTGTTTGAAGCATGTTTCGACGAAATCGACATATGTCCGTCCTTGAAGAATGCAATATATAGCTTCAGTATCTGAAGGCAGTTTTCAGAAGCGGTAGAATTCGACTTTTCCTGCAACTCTCTGACCAGCATCTGGTAAAAAATACTGTCCCTGGTTTTGACTTCAAATCCCGGATATTCGGTTTTTACCTTAAGAATCAGGTTGTCAAGACTCTTCATGCACGAACAATTTGTCTGCGCGCAGAGTTGGTGAGCATGGGAAAAAAACAGGAGAAAGCTGGAGATGACAAGAAGGTAATACAGATTTGTTCGTTTTGCCCTCGTTATAAATATCATCTGATCATGATTTTCTGAACCTTTGTTATCTTACCATCCCGGATGCTCAAGTACAACACACCCGATGGAAGCCCTGAGGTAGCAGTTTCGAATACGGTAGCTGAGCCCGGGACACTCTCCTCCCTGACGACGGTTCCGAGGGCATCGAAAAGGGTGACCTTTCTGTTCTCTGAAACGGAACTGAACAGCATCCTGATTGGTTCTCCCTTGCTTATCGGGTTTGTAATAATTTTCACCGGTTCGTTACCTTTTTCTGAGATACTGATTGCGATACCCATATCAAAAGCAGAATCAATGGCTGCGGACTCCAGGTGGGATGCGTTATAAACAGCTTTCACCTTGATCCAGAAGGGCATAATTTGCAAAAAGTCCGGGTCAGTACAGTTCCATGGGATGCAGCTTACTCCGGTATTCTGCTGAAACCGCCAGAGTGTATCATTCCTGTAGACATTATACCCTTGCAGGGTATCTGTGGAAGTGGCATTGGGAGCAGACCATTGCAAGGAATAAAAATTGCACGGGTAATCATACCAATGGGTCCAGGTTAAATTACTGACCGGGTTCAACTGGGAGAAAGAAAGGAGGGAGGCGGTCAGTAGAAGAGTCGTAAAAATCAGTTTTTTCATAGTCCGGACTTTTTAAGGTGAAACCTGAATAATAACAGACTTGAATATCAGTCATTCAAATATAATAATTTCCCATATCTGAAAACAAATATTCAGCAAATATATATTTATTCTGTATACTCCATCCTCCTATCAGATTCTTATCAACTTCGCTTCAGGTTCGCTTCCCCTTCGCTTCAAATATCATTTTACTTGACCGTGAAGCGAACCTGAAGCGAAGTTGTAACGAATTTGATACAAGACGAACCATTTGTGATTTGTGATTTGCGATTTGCGAAATCAACAGTATTGATGATTGACGTCTGCCTTCCGCCCTCTGACATCTGCCTTCTGACTCCCGCCTTCAGGCCTCCGGAATATTGTTTGGTAAATTGAGACCAAACCCTTACCTTTGCACCCCTGAAAACCTGACTGTATCATGATTAACATAACATTACCTGATAATTCTGTAAGGCAGTATCCTGAAGGCACTTCCGGGATGGAAATTGCGAAGAGCATCAGCGACGGCCTTGCACGCAACGTTCTATCCATCAAGGTAGACAATGAAGTTTGGGATGCAATGCGTCCTATCCAGGCCGATGCACACGTGAAACTGCTTACCTGGGATGATGAAGATGGCAAGGGAACCTTCTGGCATTCTTCCGCCCATCTTATGGCTGAAGCCATTGAGCAGCTTTACCCGGGCTCAAAATTCGGTATCGGACCCCACATCGAGAACGGTTTTTATTACGACATAGATTTCGGCGAAAAGCCGATCTCTTCCGAGGATTTCCAGAAGATCGAAAACAAGATGCTGGAACTGGCGCGGGAGAAACAGGCGTTTGTCCGTAAAAATATTTCCAAGGCCGATGCCCTGGATTATTTCACAAAAAAAGGTGATGAGTACAAGCTGGAACTGATCCGCGATCTGGAAGACGGTCAGATCACACTTTATGAATCTGGGAAATTCACCGACCTCTGCCGCGGCCCTCACCTTCCTGACACTGCCAATATCAAGGCTGTCAAACTGCTTGCAGTGGCCGGCGCCTACTGGAGAGGGGATGAGAAACGCAAACAGCTTACCCGTGTTTACGGCATCACCTTCCCAAAACAGAAAGAACTCACCGATTACCTGCTCCTGCTGGAGGAAGCAAAGAAACGCGACCATCGCAAGATCGGTAAGGAGATGGAACTTTTTACCTTCTCTCAAAAGGTTGGCCAGGGTCTCCCGCTGTGGCTCCCGAAAGGTGCGCAACTCCGTGAACGTCTGGAGGCTTTCCTGAAAAAGGTCCAGAAAAAAGCCGGATACCTGCCGGTCATTTGTCCGCATATCGGCAACGTTGAACTTTACAAGACATCGGGCCATTATCAGAAATACGGCGAAAGCTCATTCAGACCCATTACCACACCGGTTCCGGGTGAGGAGTTTTTCCTTAAACCCATGAATTGCCCTCACCACTGCGAGATCTATAATTCCAAACCGCGTTCCTACAAGGATCTGCCTGTCCGCCTTGCCGAATTCGGCACGGTATACAGGTATGAACAGAGTGGTGAACTCCACGGGCTGACGAGGGTAAGGGGCTTCACCCAGGATGACGCTCATATCTTCTGTACACCTGACCAGGTGAAGGACGAATTCAAGGGGGTTATGGACATCGTTATGCTGATCTTCAAAGCGCTGAATTTCCAGGAATTCATCACCCAGATATCTCTCCGCGACCAGAACAATCGTGAAAAATACATTGGCAGCGATGAAAACTGGGACAAGGCCGAACGTGCCATTATGGAAGTAGCGGAAGAACGCGGACTGAAGACTGTAATTGAATACGGCGAAGCAGCTTTTTACGGCCCCAAGATGGACTTCATGGTTAAAGACGCACTTGGCAGAAAATGGCAGCTTGGAACCATCCAGGTCGACTATAACCTCCCGGAACGGTTTGAACTGGAGTATATCGGCGCCGATAACCAGAAACACCGGCCTGTCATGATCCACCGCGCACCCTTCGGATCCATGGAACGTTTTGTGGCAGTGCTGATCGAGCATACCGGAGGGAACTTCCCCTTATGGCTTACTCCCGAGCAGGTTATGATCCTGCCAATCAGCGAAAAATATCAGAATTATGCAGAAAAAGTTTCACAGTTCCTAAATAATTCCGATATTCGCGCCCAAATTGACAGCAGAAACGAGAAAGCAGGCAAGAAGATCCGGGACGCTGAGTTATCAAAAGTTCCGTATATGCTTGTTTTAGGTGAGCGTGAAGAACTGGAAGGAACCGTTTCTGTCCGTAAACACGGCGAAGGCGATCTCGGCCCACGGAGCCTTGAAGACTTTGCCCGGTTTATCCAGGAAGAAGTCAGCAAAGAATCAGGCGTTATTTAGTTAACACCTGATCATTTTATAAACTAAATATAGGAGGAACACCAATAGCACTTCCGTTTAATTATCAGAGAAACCGTAAGCCTTACCAGAAAAAGGAAGACCCGCATAAGATCAACGAGCGTATCAATGCTCCGGTGGTCAGGGTAGTAGGGGAAAACATCGAACCAGGGATCTATAACCTGCGTGAAGCTCTGGCAATCGCCGAGAGCCGCGGACTTGACCTGGTAGAGATCTCTCCGACGGCCAATCCGCCGGTTTGTAAAGTAATCGATTATAAAAAATTCCTTTACGAACTGAAGAAAAAACAGAAGGAGATCAAGGCGAAAACCGCCAGGATCATTGTAAAAGAGATCCGCCTTGGCCCGAATACAGATGACCATGACTTCAATTTCAAACTGAACCATGCTATCAAATTCCTTAAAGACGGATGCAAGGTAAAGGTCGACGTTTTTTTCAAAGGCCGTTCCATCATATACAAGGAACAGGGGGAACTGATACTGCTGAAATTTGCGCAATCCGTTGCGGAACACGGTAAGATCGAACAGATGCCGAGACTTGAAGGGAAGAGAATGATCATGATCGTAGCACCAAAAAAATAATTGTGATTTGTGATATGAGAATTAATTCATAAATCACAAATCGCAAATCATAAATAAAATATTGTAACCTAGAATTCACCAATATAAACACTACACAAATGCCAAAAATGAAATCAAAATCCGGAGCCAAGAAACGGTTCGACTTGACGGGCACCGGAAAGATCAAAAGGAAGCATGCTTTCAAAAGCCACATCCTGACGAAAAAAACCACCAAGCGGAAAAGGAATCTTACCTACACTGCCATGGTTGACAAAGCGGATGCAGCCAATGTAAAGGAAATGCTCCAACGTTAGAAAACAGATTGTTTAACTTGCTCTTAGCTTCAAAGGACCCGAAAGGGACGCTAGCGCAAAAAAATGTAAAATCATGCCAAGATCAGTAAATGCAGTAGCATCCAGGCAAAGAAGGAAAAAAGTCCTGAAACAGACCAGAGGTCAGTTCGGGAGAAGGAAAAATGTTCTGACCGTAGCAAAGAACTCTCTGGAAAAGGGGTTAGCTTATGCTTACCGTGACAGAAGAACCAAGAAACGTAATTTCCGCGGATTATGGATCGTCAGGATCAATGCCGGTGTTCGGGAATATGGGATGTCTTATTCGGTTTTCATCGGAAAACTGGCTGAAAACAACATCACTATCAACCGCAAGACCTTGGCCGACCTCGCCATGAATAACCCGGAAGCCTTCAAGGCCATCGTGGAAGCTGTAAAATAAACTGCTTCACAATATAAAAAAAGCCTCAATCGAAAGATTGGGGCTTTTTTATTTGCGAGTTGTAAGTTGCAAATTGAAAGTTGGCTTAATTCGCAACTTGCAACTTACAAATTGCAACTACCCTTTGGGCTTGTAGTTCTTAAAGAACTGCTCGATCATCTCCGTGCGGATCTGCTTGGCGATGATCTCCTTTTTCCTGTTCAGAATATAAATAGTGGGCGTGGTTGTGATGTCATATTCATCATGGTAATTGCCGGTAAGCCTGCGCGGTCCGTTTACATTGATCCAGGTCGTTCCTTTTTTTCTGATGGCATTCTTCATCTTCACCATGGAACTGTCGGAACACACCGCGAAGATCTCCAGTCCAAGTTTTACCTTGTTGGCATCATAGAACTCTTTCAGTTTCGGAATCTCTTTTTCGCAATGGCCGCATTCCGGATCCCAGAAAAGTACGATAGTATAATTCACATCAAGGTTATAAAGGGAGATCAGCTGGTTGAGCGTATCCATCATCACCATGTTGGGAGCCACCGCTCCGATCAGCAGGGGACGGAGCTTGTTTGCTTTCTTGATGAGGCTCTGGCGAACAGTTTCATTCACCCAGGTAGCTTCGTTCGTCACATAATATTTGTCGACCAGGTGGATGAATACTTTGTCAAATCCCATGATCTCTGAACTTTCATAATGATAGGTGGCAAACCAGAGCATGTATTTGTACATCTCCGGGTTCGGCTTTGATAATTCAATAAGACGGTCAACTGCGTTCATCACGGAATCCGGGGTCTGTACCACCACGTTATCGTAATATTTCTTCAGTTTATTGTAGAAGACTGGCGTTCTCAGCAGGCGGTCGTCTGCGAAGTCCGAGCCATCCCAGTAATGTTTGAAGTAGTATTTAAAGGCAAAGGTTGAATCTTTTCTTCCGTTCGGCAGAACAGGTGCCTCCGGAACATCGGGCTCGCGCATGGCATTGATGAGCAGGGCTACGAAAGAATCGGGGTTCTTTTCGGCCACCTCATTTTTATAATGGATAAGGTCCTTGTTGATCGAATCAACCTTATTCCTTATCATCAGGGTATCCTCCTTCGTTTTCGGACTGGCATATTTTGATTCAATGGCCTGCATGGCGGAATATTGCTGCTTCGTATTCTTCAGGTAGGAGTAAAACAGCGTATTTTCCGGTGAATTGGTGATCACGATCTTGTCCTGGACATCCGGAAGCTGGGTCTCCATGGAGAATTTCCGGTCATTGTTAATGATGAATTCGAAGTACTTCTTATCCGAAAGGATCACCATGTAGAGTCCTTTTTCCAGTTTGTCATCCGCCTTGAACTGGAAAGCCCCGTTCTTGTCGATCTTAACGGTATCCTTAACATAGGTTCCGTTGCCATAATAATTGGCGATGATACAGGTGGTATCCTTCATTCCTTTGACTTTAAACTTAACCAGGTAACCCGGGCCGGAAAATGCATAGGCTGATGTCAGCAGAAGGAAAACGATGAGTCCTGTTTTTATTGAGAGGATCCGGTGCATAATGGTTTTTAGGTGAATATAAAGACTGTTTTATCAGAATACTATTGATGCTCTTTCCTGAGCAGGTCATTTACTGTTTTGACCGGGTTGAAGGTGATGATGGGCACCTCAACAAAAACAGTGATCCAGTCAGCCATCGAGCCGTTCCAGAGACCCGGAAGTTCCTGCGCTTTCAGTGTTTTACCGCCGCTTGATTTCAATGAAATGAGCCCGGTTGATTCATCCACGAAATCCTGGAGTTTGAATTTGTTTCCTTTATAATCCCGGATACTGCATACCAGGTCGACCGGGTTGAAGTGTGTTGAGGATTGCAAGATATCCTTCTGCTGATCGTTCCTCATATCAACCTGGGATGATTCAACGATCTGCAGTGATTCGTTACCATGATCATCCAGGACCCAGAAAGGTCCGCCTCCGGGCTCGCCTTCATTCTTTACCATTCCGCAAACACGCACGGGCCTGTTCAGCTTACTGACGAGCAAAGACTGTTTCTCTGCAGTGTTTAAAGTTTCAGTCCCTGAGGGGAACGGGATCATCAGCATCTCACGTGCAAAAACAATGGTTTCATTCAGCTCTTCCGCTGAAAGTCCGCCTTTTTCAGCTTTTGTCAGAAAGTTGTTGATTCGGTCACGGGCCTGCATCAGGTATCCACCGATCAACTTCTTATATTCAAATGTAGGACCCTTCAGGTGATCGGGAACGATGTTGTCGATATTCTTGACAAAGATGATATCTGCATCGATATCGCCCAGATTTTGCAGCAAAGCGCCATGACCTGCAGGACGAAATAAAAGCGAACCATCGGGATTGCGGAAAGGTAAGTTGGCTTCATCCACGGCAAGTGTATCTGTGGATGACTTCTGGATCGAATAGGAGATATCGAATTTCACCTCAAGTGAATGTTCGTATCCGGCGAGGACATGCAGAATCCTGTCATTGAATTTCTCCGTATGCTCCGGTGAAAGGGTGAAGTGAATCGAGGCGGTATTCCTGCTGTCGCGTACATATTTTGCGGCTTCCACAAGGTGTTCTTCAACCGCTGCCCTGGGGCCTTCGGGGTAATTATGAAAAAGCAGGAGGGCTTTTGGAAGACCGGCATAATTCAGCCCGTCCTCATTCAGCAGGCAGGCAATAACAGGGGCTGCATCTGGTTTTTCAACCAGATCGTTAAGATCAAATCCTTTCTGAGACAGGAATACCTTCAGATCGTCATAAAAGGCGAACTCTTCAATATGTGTGAGAAAATAAAAGACGGAGTTGAAACTCTTGTCTTTCATCAGGATATCCTTGTCTGATGAATCCAGAAACTCAAACAGATGCTTGAACATCCGGCTGGCTGCACCTGAGGCAGGAACAAATTTTACGATCTTATCCTTGCCTGAGTATGTATCAAACCAGTTAATACAGGAGAGCTTTTCTTCAGGCGTGCAGCTGATTATCCCGTCTCCGGAAGTAGCCGGCCTGACAAGCCTGATAAACGGGAATCCTTCCCGGAAATGTAAAAGCTGTTTTTCTATCGTATTCAGTGGTATCCCTTTAGCATGGATCTGCTCATTGTCACGGGGTGTCAGCATATGGACAATTATTATTACTTTTGAGTTGTACAAAATTACTTAAAAAATGAGACAGAGACTTTCCTTCATTTTATTTTTCCTGGCTGCAAATATCTACGCGGAAGTTGCTCCCGGGAAGTTCTTTATAAAGTTTACCGATAAAACAGGTACGCCTTATTCCATATCGAATCCACAGGCATTCCTGACCCAGCGTTCAATCGACCGCAGAAATGCGCAGGGAATAGCTATCACGGAGCAGGACCTCCCGGTGAATCCGGTCTATGTCACAACGGTTGCCAATGCTGGTGTTACCGTCCTGACGATTACCAAATGGTTCAACGGGGTGACCATCTTTGCTGCTGATACATCAAAACTGGCTGCTATAAGGGCCATGCCGTTTGTTCAGCAGGTGATGAAATCTCCCGCATCTGGCAATACCAGTTATAAAGCGGAAGATAAGTTCAAAAAGGAGATATTTTCACAGGTACAGGTCCCCTTCGGGAGTCCAAAATCGACCTCAGTTTATGATTATGGCGGATCATTTAACCAGATCCACATGCTGAACGGCGATCTCCTCCATAATATGGGTTACCGGGGACAGGGTATGGTTATCGCTGTCCTGGACGGCGGTTTTTCCAATGCAGATGTTAATCCGGTCTTCGACAGCATCCGAAACAACGGGCAGATCCTCGGGACGAAGGATTTCGTCAACCCCGGAGGAAATGTTTACGGAGAAGCTGCGCATGGAGCCGAAGTACTTTCCACCATGGGCGGCAATATGCCGGGTTTCCTTATTGGGACGGCTCCCAAGGCAAGTTTCTGGCTGTTGCGTTCGGAAGATGTTCCCACGGAGAACATTATCGAAGAGTACAACTGGGTTTGTGCAGCTGAATTTGCCGACAGTGTGGGTGCTGATGTGATCAATTCCTCACTGGGTTATTCAGAATTCGACAATCCTGCCGTCAATCACACCTGCGCTGATATGAACGGGTATACTGCACCTTCAACACAAGGCGCCAATATCGCTGCATCCAAGGGTATATTTGTTGTGAACAGTGCCGGAAATACAGGCGGAGGAGCCTGGACCTGCGTCAGCGCCCCTTCTGATGGTACCGATGTCCTTTGCATAGCGGCTGTTGACGCTGGTGGAGGATATGCATGGTTCAGTTCCCCTGGTACTGTTCAGGGAAGCTATGTAAAACCAAATGTTGCAGCCCAGGGATACGGCACTACAGTGGCAATGCCGGATGGCTCGATCGTAACCGGAAGCGGAACCTCATTCTCCTCCCCGGTAACCGCCGGGATGGTGGCCTGTCTCTGGCAGTCACGGCCTGATGTTGACCGAAACACACTCATGCAGGCGATTCAGGAGAGCGCCAGCCAGTATTCAACGCCAGATACATTGTTAGGCTATGGGATTCCCGATTTCAACAAGGCCTTTGTTTCTCTTTCTGTAAAGAATATGAAACGAAGTTCCCTGAGCGTATACCCGAATCCATTCCTGAATGAGATTAACATCCGGTACTTTTCTTCCAACGGCGGTGGAGTAACGATCGAGGTCTTTGACGGAACAGGCAGACGGGTCTCCTTCTTACACCCCGATCATGTGGTCACAGGAGCGAATATTTTCCGCCTGGAAGATTTTTCCGGGCTACAGGAGGGTATATGCCTTGTTAAACTGTCAGAAAATGGCTCATCAGAGACTATCAGAATGATCAAAACCAGGTAATTACAACTGGTTTAACCGGATAATTCCATTGTTCATTAAAAGAGGCCTTCCAGGGCCTCTTTTTTTTATTGAGGGATTTCGTTAATATTTGTGATTTGTGATTTGTGATTTGTGATTTGTGATTTGTGATTTGTGATTTGTGATTTGTGATTTGTGATTTCTTTCCATTGACCTCCGACCTCCGACCTCCGACCTCTGACCTCTGACCTCCGGATAAAAAATCAGGGGAGGAGAGAACTCATGTCCCTGAACCGGGATCACGGCAAGGATTAAAATCAAGATCAAAAAGGATGGCAGGGACCTTGAGGATTGATCATGGAAAAAGGAAAATTCAGTTCTTCTTTTTTCATTTTACCAACTGACAGCTTGTCAAAAAGGAGGGAACTTCATCAGGAAACAGATCATCAACCTACCCTCCACAGTACATTTATAAACAAATATTGGGTCCATGTGTGAATTACAAATCCAATATTCCTTTGCATCTAAAAATCAATGCATTAATAAATAAATATTTCATTATACAATATCTGTACAATCAGCAGGAACAGGATATAAAGTTGGGGATAAAATTAAAATTTTAGGTACAAGCCTGGGGGGAGCCACTCCTTACAATGATGCTGTCATGACTGTAGATACTGTCAACAATGTAGGCGGGATTGTCGATGCATTTTACGAAGGTACTGCTTCGCCATTAGCATATGGAAATGATTATAATGCTATAGCGGGTATTAATATTACAGGCACCGGGGTGGGAGCATATTGGAATCTCGTAATTGTTCCAGGATTAGGAGCTGTCATTCCTGCTTATTTTGATACACAATTTGATGGCGGTAGTTTGAACTTTACTGCCCCAGCAGATCAAGATACTAATACCAATGCCTACGACAAATACTTGTTGTTTCCCAAAAAGAATATTTTACAAAGTTTACCACAAACTGGAGTTGGTCCTTATCCGGGGCCCGGCGTAGTATACTGGATTAATGAATATAATGAACTGGTATCATGGGTAAATAACCTAAATCAGCCAATACCTTGGGTACACACTTAAACATAAATATATTAAACTATTTTAGGATAAAAAAATGACGGTATCATATACTTTTGCTAATCCAACCGTATTTAATGATATTACAGTAGGAAATAACGCCGCTCCAAATACACAAGCAGGCTATAGCGCAACCGCAAGCTGGGA
>Ga0118677_10002066_pt1 | contig 41162 bp, 16 predicted proteins | sample AliMusrvi5mmetaG_FD_86154 | JGI IMG/M metagenome (GOLD analysis project Ga0118677, IMG submission 86154)
AGATTTAAACCAAATCGTTGAACAAATTATACAACGGTGGTCTCTCTCTTTTGATTCTTTGAAACTAAATCAAGAATGGGTATCCGGAAAAATCTAAGAATGAGTTTTTCAGCAGACCCTAATTATAGTCTGACTACTTTGCGAACTCGCTCCTGTTACACTTCCCAATGGTGAAATAATAGGTGCCGGCCATGAAAATGTTGTTCCGGCAGGGATAAAAGTAGTTGCGTCAGGGACACCATTTACAGGAGTGGCATTGAATGTTGATCCGCTGCAGATGACTGCTGATTGGTTCGGTATTTCCGGTGTGGGGTTCAGTGTTACAGTTGTAGTTGAAACCACTGGCGGACAATTGTATGCATCAGTTACCGAAAGGGTATATACGCCACCCGCAGCTGGTGAAATATTGGAGATCGTCGGATTTGCAAGATGAGACACAAAGCCATTGGGACCCGTCCAGGTATATACGATCGGTTGTTTTCCACCTGTAGTGGTTGATGTTAATTGAAGCATGTTTCTGCTGCAGATTGGCGAATTATTGCTCGCAGTTACTGTAAACGGTATGCTGGCAAGTGTGCCAAATGAAATATCATCAAGGCCAAAGTCGTTACCTCCTGGATCAGTATTCAAGTTTCTGATTTGAATAACTGCTGTAGTAACCCCAGGTCCCGGAACCCAATTTGGAGTGCTATAAAAGCGAACCCAATTTGATAAGGCGACATCGCTTTCAGATGTGGGTTTTGGAGCACTTGATAAATCAGCTACGGTTCCCACAAGTACTCCATTAACTTCAAACTGGAGTCTTGCTGGTGAAGCTGGATTCAAATTCATGGCCCATGCACTAAAATAGTAAGGCATACCTGGTTCTACAGTTACGGTTTGTTGCCATATTATTCTTTGTCGTCCATTCACCAAAGTGGTACTACCATTGACCAGCATAAAATTCCTTACACTCGAAATATTATTGGTGTGATCCTTTCCATGAAAGCTTAGATGGTATCCATTCAAACTTGAAGGGTTATTGTACCATGCCTGTGTATTCACTGCATAATATCCTTCCGGCCATAAACCTGTTAATGCAGGGTTTGTAGCTGATGGGTCATAATATGATTGATTCTGAGTATATTCCGTGAAGAAAGACGGAGAAGATGCTATAAAATTTGTAAAACTGCCATCCGTAACTTTTTCATCTGCCACAGCAATAGTTGCAGAACCTTGACAACCGTTAGCATCGGTTACAATTAGAGTATAATTGCCTGCAATATCCACATCAATCGTTTGGGTTGTAGCTCCGGTACTCCAAAGGTAGGAAGAATAGGCACTGGTCGATAGTCGCACCAGGGGACGGTAAGTGCAGTAATCGGCTGTAATAGTGGGAGTAGGTGGTGCGCTGACTGTTACAGTTGCTGTATTACTTCCCGAACAAAGGGTTGTTGGGTTTGTATAAGTAGCCGTATAAACAGTAGTTGCAGAAGGTATTACTCCAGTAGGATTGGCAATTGCTGATGTCCAGCCTGAGGTATTGGATGTCCAAAGAATAGTGGGGACTATCGACGGAGTTCCGGAAATTGTGACATTGTCAATTGCCCAATACCTGGCTCTTCCTGTAGAAGTGTAAGAGAAACGAATGGCTAAATTACTGTTGGCATATGGCGTTAAATCAATTGCACCTGAGTTTACAAATCCAGAGGCTGATCCTTGCGTAGTTATGTATGTTTTAACTGTAATCCAGGAAGTTCCATTATAAACATCCACTTTGGCAGACTCGTTTGTCACATTTTCAAACCTGAAATAATGCCAAAAATCTAATGTCAATGCAGTGTAACCAGTTGCATTTATAGTGGGAGATATAAGTTTGGTATTAGTTGTTGTTCCATTTTGAGAATGGTTATCAGACAAATAGAATAGAGAATTAGTATTAGAATGAAATGTTAAACTATTTGTGACATAGCCGTCCGATCGAATAGTCCAGGCTGCATTTGCAGGTGTTCCTCCAGACGAAGTATTGGTTGCAGTCCATCCATTAGGGCCTGTTGTAGCGCCGGGAGCGGCGGAATTGAAATTTTCGGATATTAGTGATTGCGAAGTGGTAATGTTCGATGATGAGAAGAGATTTACACTTCCTCCAGGGCATATTGTTGCAGGTGAAGCGCTGGCAGTTACAATTGGCGCTGGTGTTACAACAACTGTAACCGGGTAAATTGTCGGATTGTTACAATTATTGGAGCTTAATGTGAAATTATAGGTAACTGTTATTGGATTTAGAGTTGTATTAATCAGTACTTCATTGGGGTTTCCTGCACCAGAAGCTGCGGCATTGCTGATTCCGGCAGTTGCAGGTCTGCTCCATGAAAATACCGTTCCGGAAACCGGACTTGCAGGGGTATATGAAAAGACTGTATTGCCGCATATGCCTGGTGGAGTTTGAGAACTACTCAATGTTGGAGTTGGTGTTACAATTACCACTACACTTTGTATACTGGTGCAGCCATTTGCATTCAACGTATAAACATAGGTTACTGCAACAGGATTTGATGTAGTATTGATCAGGGTTTCATTGGGGTAGTTTGTACCTGTTGCTGGAGAATTGCTGATACCAGCAACTGCTGACCTGCTCCACGAATAGGTTGTGCCAGCAATTGTACTTGTATGGGTATATGAAAATACAGTATTGCTGCAAATACCAGGTGGATTCAAAGAACTGGTTAATACAGGAATTGCGTTTATCGTAATTGTAGCTGTACCTGATTGTGATTGTGAACAACCTCCCATTCCCGAAACGCTTACTAAATTATAGTTGAAAGTACCGGCCGATCCGGTTGTTGCATTTATTTTAACGCTATTCCCTGATGTTGTTGTGATGGTCTGATTTGAGCCGCCATTGATATTATAGGTAAATGTATAGGGTGCAGTAACATTTGATCCCGTGAAGGTAATGACAGGTGCTGCCGCATTCTGACAAACAGTTGTTGTTCCACTGATTGTAGCTAATGGTGCTGGTGCAACTGTAATTGATGCCGTTCCGGATTGTGCATTCGTACATCCTGCTGCCGATGAAACATTTATTAGCGTATATATAAAGGTTCCATTTGCTGAAGTAGGTGCGCTTACTGATACACTGTTTCCGGAAATAGTGGTTGCAGTTAGATTTCCACCGCCATTGATGGTGTATGTGAATGTATAAGGTGTTGTACCATTTGAGCCAGTAAATGTGATGCTGGGAGAAGTCTCATTCTGGCAAACTGTTGTTGTTCCGTTTATTGTGGCTGCAGGTGGTATTCCTACAGTAACCGTAGCAGTTCCTGATTGGGTATTTGAACATCCTGTTGCTGATGAAACATTTGTAAGTGAATAAACGAAAGTTCCATTTGATGTTGTAGGAGCGCTTACGGTTACGCTATTTCCTGATATAGTGGTTGCATTAAGATTTCCACCACCATTGATGGTGTAGCTGAATGTATAGGGAGACGTCCCATTGGAACCTGTAAAAGTGATAACAGGTGAAGATGCATTTTGGCAAACAGAAATTGTACCGGTAATAGTAGCTGTTGGAGTGGGATTTACAGTAATAGTAAATGTTTTTGTTGAGCTTAAGCAAGTTGAACCACTATTTGTGTAGATAGGTGTGACTGCAATCGAAGCTATGATAGGAACAGCTCCATTGTTGATTACGGTAAATGCTCCGATATCACCGGTTCCGCTGTCAGCAAGTCCGATAGAGTTATTGTTATTGGTCCATGAAAATGATGTTGCTGTGCCAGTAAAAGGAACTGCAGTGGTCATGCCATTGTTGCAAACCGATTGGTTTATAGGTTGAAAGACTGTAGGAGCAGGATTAACGGTTACTGAAAAAGTTGTAGGTAAGCCAACGCAGCCGTTCACAGTTGCTGTAACATTGAGTGTGGAAGTTACAGGTAAAAAGCCAACGTTAGTTGCATTGAAGGGAGGGATCATTCCGTTTCCGGAAATTCCAAATCCAACATCATTACTACTTGTCCAACTGTAAGAAGGAATACCCCCAGTAGCCGAAGTCGAAAAGTTATATCCTGCTTGATTTGTACCTGAACAAAGAGTCTGGTTACTTATTGCGTTAACCGCCGGTGTCGGGTATACTGTTATTGTAAAGTTTGCTGGTATTCCGTCGCAATCCGAGGCTCCTTGAGGAAAATGTGGGATTATCGTAATTGTAGCAACAATTGGATTTATTCCGGGGTTTGCGACTGTGCACGAACCGATGTTACCTGATCCGGACGCAGCTAATCCTATTTCAGGATGATTGTTTGTCCACGATATTGTAGCAAATGTTCCTGTAAAGAGAATTGCATTTGAAGTTGCTCCGTTACAAATTACCTGATTGATAGGAATATTAGCTGATGGAGTTGGGTTTACTGAAATAGTAAATGTCGATGGAGTTCCGGCACAGTTATTTACAGTAGGGGTAACAGTAAGCAAAGCGCTGACAGGAATATTTGTACTATTTGATGCAGTAAATGAGGGGATGTTTCCTGACCCGGTTGAAGCAAGCCCAATTGAAGTGTTATCGTTTGTCCATGTGAAAGCTGATCCGGTGACAGATCCGGCAAGGGATAATAATGATGTAGTTTCTCCGTTACAGATTTCTTCGTTTTCAAGATTATCAACAGTCGGATTAGGATTTACTGTGACTACTACATTCTGTGTATAAGGGCAGTTATTGGACTTAAGTACATAAGCATAGGTTACTGCTACGGGATTTGTAGTGGTGTTTATCAGAGTTTCATTCGGATTTCCTGTTCCTGATGCTGGCCCATTACTTATTCCTGCCACCGGAATACGACTCCAGTTAAAGGTTGTTCCAGTAGTAAGACTTTGTGGCTGATAACTAAAAACTGTATTACTACAGATGGGTGCTGGATTTAGTGTACCAGATAGAACTGGAGTAGGTTTGATTGTTAAATGAATAGTTGCAGTGTTAATGCAGCCTTGGAGTGATAGCGTATAAACGTACGAAACTACAACATCAATTGCAGTTGTGTTTATTAAAGTTTCGTTAATATTACCCGTTCCGGCTCCTGCCGGATTGCTTATGCCGGGTATTACTGTTCTCTCCCATGTCATTATAGTTCCTGGTATCGAACCAACAGGCACATAGTTGAAGGGATTATTACTGCAAACTGAAGGTGGAGAAACCGAACTAAGAAGTGTTGGCAGCGGAAGTACGGTTATTACAACATTTTGAATATTAATGCAGCCATTGACATTCAATGTGTAAACATAGGTTGCAGTTTTGGGTGTCCCTGTGGCATTAATCAGGGTTTCATTTACTGCTCCTGTTCCCGAAGATGCAACATTTTGGATACCTAAAACTGCAGTTCTTGTCCAGCTAAATGTTGTGCCTGGTGTATTGCTCGTGGGCGTGTAATTGAATAAAGTGCTGCCGCAAATGTTTTCTGATAACGGACTGGATAGAACTGGAATTGGATTGATAATAACGACCGCAGAAGTGGGATTACCCGTACAACCATTTGAGGTTGGGGTAATTGTAAAGGTAACTGTGATTGGCGAATTAGTTGTATTTGTGAGTTTTCCGTTAATATTTCCGCTTCCGCTTGCTGCTATACCCGTTGCAGTTACTGTGTTATCTCTGGTCCAGTTATAATTAGTTCCAGTTAAATTGCTATTTAATAAAATGGCTGTGATATTACTGGCAGAACAAATTGTTTGATTTGCCGGAGTTGCTGAAGTGGTTGGAGTTGGGTTTACCAGTACATCTGCTGTTATTGGGTTCCCCGGACAACCATTTGTCGTTGGGGTAATTGTAAAGGTAACTGTGATTGGTGAGTTTGTTGTATTCGTGAGTGTTCCGCTAATGTCTCCGCTTCCGCTTTCTGCAATACCAGTAACAGTTCCTGTATTATCTCTGGTCCAGTTACAGGTAGTTCCCGTCACATTACCAATTAAAACAATATTTGTAATATTGCGAGCAGAGCAAATTATTTGGGTTGAAGGAGTTGCCACAACGTCGGGAGTTGGATTTACCACTACAGTTGCTGTTATTGAGTTACCCGGACATCCATTGTCCGTTGGTGTGATTGTAAATGTGACATTGATTGGTGAATCGGTTGTATTTGTGAGTGTACCGCTAACATTACCACTTTCATTTTCTGCGATACCGGTTACAGTTCCTGTGTTATCTCTTGTCCAGTTATAAGTAGTTCCCGTTAAATTGCTGTTTAATTCAATTGTTGAAATATTACTGGCAGAACAAATTGCTTGATTTGATGGAGTTGCAGAAGCATTGGGGGTAGGATTAATTGCTACGGTTGAAGCAGCTGAGGTTTGTTGACAAGAAGTTGAGCTGTCTGTTACTTTTACTTTATAATCTCCACTTGCAGTAGCAACAAGAGTGGATGCTGTTTGATCTGTGATTTCCAAATTGTCTTTATACCAAATATAGGTTGGAGAAACTGCATCGGTAATTGTTGATAAAGTGGTCATAACGCAGGCAGTAAGGTTGCCTGTTATTGATAGAAGAGACGGTTGTGAAATCACCAGTGCATTATTCAATGTTACCACATAATCTGGACAGCCGGCATCATGGATTTGAACATTATAAGTATTGTTGGGTAGATTTGTAAAGGTTCTGGATGATTTCCAGGAAGAACCGCCGTCTATACTGAATTCATAAGTGCCATTTCCTCCTACCGGATTAGTAATTGTAATTGTACCACCACCGGGACCAGTGCAGCTTCCATTGGTATAATTTACCGACGCATTCAAAATATCAGGTTGAATGATTGTAATGTTTTCGAGAGTTGAACCATTATCATCCCTGATCAAAACACGGTAAGTGCCTGCAGCCAGACCTATCCGGTCTTCAGATGCAGAATTATTGTCAAACCAGAAATAGATCAAAGTTCCGACACCCGTTGCCGTGAGGTGGATACTACCTGTGTGTTCTCCATAACAATGAACATCACTTTTTGTAAATGAAACCAAAGGCGCCGGTGAGGAAAGTACTTCGGGGTAATGATATACACTATTTTTCATTACCGCAGACGAACCGTATAAGCAACCGCTTGCAGAGATTATAAAAGTAAATAATATGATAATTGTAATTCTCAATTTAGAAGATTTACTCGAAAAAACGAATTCAAATTATATTTTATAGAATAACTTTAAATTTAAATGAACAACCCTATTGGAAAGAGTAAGTGTCTTAACTAACCCTTTCTGGTTGTTGGTTAGTTAATAGTTGTCGAATTAATCAGCCAGAAAATATTATTAGGAAGCCGTTTTTTTCGATAACATCTTTGATCAGTCCAAAAGGGAGTCATTTGAATTCTTGTTATTATAACAAAGATAGGTTAGATATTTTACTATTGTAGCAAATGCGTAAAAAAATATCATGTGATTGTAATAAAACTATACGTCGATAATTGGCACTACAAGAGATTGCATTTGCAGATATATAATATTGTTCTATAAATATATAGACATGACTAATTCCCACAATAAAAAGTCGTGTCGATTAATTATCGCGAAAAATTTGATTGTCGAATTGTATTTATTCAGAATGTGTAAAAATACCATAGATTTTGATCTGAATATTTTTACTGAATTAATTCTTAGATTAGAAAAAATATGCTATTGCTTTTTCTGTTTTATTCCCCCTTTATTTCATCGAAAGTTGCTGTTTTTTGAAAGTTTTATACCGTAAATTCTCTATAAGTTTTAGTGCTTAGCTAATAAAATTTGGTTGTTGAATAAGATGAATCTCATTCGGAATCACCCTATAGAAAAACAACATATTAATAATCTATGATAAAATAGAGGTGATTATAGATAGTCTACACAATGGCAATAATGTTAAATGCAATTTCCTAAATATTTGATGTAAATAAATTCTTTAAATGACAGGTTTTGTCTTATACTTACCTAATTTAAGTATATAAAATATGATCTTGTTCGCACTTGTTTAAGACTAGTCATCTAAATTCTTATTGCCCTACCATCCGGGTCGTTTTTGTAGCCCGACTGATTTTGGCAAATATACTGTTCCAACAGTGTGAAGATAAAAAGTTACGGATTTGGAATCATTTTCAACAAGTTCTTTTATAATTGGAGTTTATTCAGTCACCAAATTACGAGATTTCTTCGGGGAAAATAATTCATCCAATAAAAGTATCTTCTGTTACAGTTTACTCTTCATTTCATAAGTAATTGCCAGGATATTATTGAGCACTTATATTTGCCGTACCTTCTTTGTAGTTTAAATAAGGTTTGAGATACTTTCCTGTAAAATATCTGTAATATTTGTTACAGAAACATTACAGAAAGAATACAGAAACATTACACAAAGACAGATGCAGGTATGATGAAAGTATATTTCAGGTAATCGGTGAATTATGCAGTTGATGCCATGAAATGTGAATTTCGAGACATTCTTTTCGCAATTAGTTGATGAATTTTGTGTTTGTGAATGCGACAACTATTTATTCTCAATACTTACCTCCAATACGAATTGATATCAAATGCGCTTTAATTCACCTGGGATTTCTTTTTACATTCTCTGTTTATTGCAGTTTAATAATTTCTGTAAATAAAAAAGAGGTCATCCCAAATTAATGAGACAACCTCCGATTTTATTTGAATAATAGTCCTATAAAACGACTATTCCGATGTTGGTCGAAGCTCCGATTATAACGGCTTTACCGATTACTGTAAAAGGCAGCAAAGGAAGTTCCGGCGTAACCGCGATATCATAAGTTCCAGCAGGAAGGCCAACGATCATAAAAGCACCACTCGCATTGGTTACAGAGGAATAGGATACTCCATTTGATGTTGCTGTTACCGTTGCAATTGCACCAATTGGTGTAATGCTTCCTTGTATAGAACCGGCTATTGCGGTGTCAATGGTTCTGATAACAGGTTTTAGCTGATAAACGCCATTTCCTTGCATTACAATCGATTGACCTGCATCAAAATCGAGCAGGATACTATACGAAACTCCGGGCTCAAAAGTTTTATTTAACTGTAGTTTTAAACCAGATTGCATGGCGCTGGGTGTACTTAGGGGGTAAACAACTCCACCAACTGTTACATTACTATTAGTTCCTAATATCAATCTGATTTGAGAAACAGTTCCTGCGTCCATATCACCTGTTGCAATAAGAGTATCAATCCCATTGGATAAATCAAGCAAATTGTAAATACCGGCAGTAGCATTAAGTGTTACTGCAACATTATTACTTCCAATTATTTCCACACCTGCCACATCGATCATAATTGCATCATAGTTTGCAGGAGCATCTGTCATTTGTACCGTTACGTGTGCCTTGTCCTTGCTGTTGTTATTGTTAGTATCTTTAGAACAAGAAGGTAACAAAAACACCAACATGCCTAAGCATGCTGCATAAGTCAGATTTTTCGTAATTACGGCAATTCCTTTTTTGATTTTCATTTTGAACATTTTTTAAATTTTAAATGAATAATAAAAAAATCAGGTGACAAAGTTGAGCACGATTATAGAAGTGGTTGTTACACAATTAAATTTAAGAGTTATACTATTCACATGTTTTTGCTGATTTGACCAGGTGATAATGGATGTGATCGGGAAACTTAAATGTAAATGACCGGTTGAATGTTCAAATCATAAACATTCAACCGGTCAAGCTTAATTTAAAGTCACTCAGGACACGTGCTACTCAAGATACGTATAGCCGTACAATCCTGATCGATAGTTGGAAAGGAACTCTTTTCCTTCTTCTGCGGTAATAATTCCCGATTTAACCGAAGATGTTACCCATGTTTCGACTGTTCTTACTAATTTCTTTGGATTATATTGCACATATTCAAGAACTTCAGCGACTGTTTCACCGTCAATAATCTGATCGATGCTATAACCTTTGCTATCGACTGATACATGCACTGCATTTGTATCACCGAATAGGTTATGTAAATCGCCCAGAATTTCCTGGTAGGCACCTACAAGAAATACTCCAATGTAATAAGGCTCCTTCGGTTTTAGTGAATGTACGGGCAGGTAATAGGAGAGGTTACGGGTGGAAATGAAATTATCAATCTTACCGTCTGAATCGCAAGTTATATCCTGCAAAGTTGCCGAACGGTCGGGTTTTTCATCAAGCCGTTGAATAGGAATAATTGGAAATATCTGATCAATTGCCCATGAGTCAGGCAACGACTGAAAAAGGGAGAAGTTACAAAAGTATTTATCAGATAGTAATTTAGGAAGGGTTATGAGCTCTTCCGAAATATGTTTCATCCCATTGGTCATTTGCTGAACCTCTTTGGCGATCGACCAGAACAGTTTTTCGATTTTGGCCCTCGTCTGAAGGTCAAGCAATCCAAGACTAAAACGGTCCAATGATTCTTCACGTATCTGCTGTGCATCGTGCCAGGTTTCGTGCATACGTGTTTGATTCAGGGTACTCCACAGTGAGTAAAGTTCTTTGAGCAATTCGTGATCGTTCGGTTCGATTTCCTCGTCTTCTTCCCAGATTGGGAGTGAGGTTGCTTCGAGGACTTCGAATATCAATACCGAATGATGTGCGGTAAGCGAACGCCCTGATTCAGTAATTACGTTGGGGTGAGGGATGTTGTTTTTATCACTCACATCAACCATCGTCGAAATCACATCGTTGACGTATTCCTGTATGCTATAGTTCACACTGCTTTCGCTGTTAGACGAACGTGTTCCATCGTAGTCAACACCTAATCCGCCACCAATATCCACAAAACTAATATTGTAGCCTTTAAGATGCAACTGTACATAGAATTGGGATGCTTCGCGGATTGCAACCTTAATACGCCTTATTTTATTGACCTGGCTACCAATATGAAAATGAACCAAGTGCAGACAATCTTTCATTTTGTTCTTTTCCAGAATCTCGAGTGCTTCAAGTAACTCGCTGGATGTGAGACCAAATTTACTAACATCACCGCCAGAGTCTTCCCATTTCCCGCTGCCAGAACTGGCAAGTTTGATCCTGATTCCAAGATTTGGTTTTATTTTGAATTGCTTAGCGATCTTAATAATCAGTTTAAGTTCGCTTAATTTTTCAACGACCAAAAATATACGCCGTCCCATCTTCTGGGCAAGAAGCGCTAACTCTATATAATCCTCATCTTTATATCCATTGCAGATAATAAGTGAGTCATTGTCAGTGTTTATAGCAATAACGGCATGTAGTTCAGGTTTTGATCCCGCCTCCAATCCAATGTTGAATTTTTTTCCGTGACCGACTATCTCTTCCACCACTGGTCGCATTTGGTTGACCTTAATGGGATAGATGATGAAATTCTGGGCTTTATAAGCATACTCTTCCGAAGCTATCTTGAAACAACTGGCCATTTTCTCAATTCGGCTGTCAAGAATGTCAGGAAACCTGATCAACATCGGAGCAGAAACATCTCGCAATTGAAGTTCTTCGACCAACTCCTTTAAGTCGACTTCAACGCCATCTTTTCTGGGTGTAACAACAACATGTCCTTTGTCATTGATTGAAAAATAATTAATTCCCCATCCGTTGATGTTGTAAAGCTCTGCAGAGTCTTCGATACGCCATTTTCTCATTAATGATTCCTATATTAAAATTATTTAAACTTGCCGGAACAAAATAACTAATTTTTCAACTGTTATTAGCTTCGTGGATTATATTTTTCAATTGAAGTCGCTAAATCAGTTAATTTGTAATTTTGAACCAACCACGATTGAAATTGTTGGTTAGTATATGATAACGAAATATAATGATGGAAAACAGGAAGCTTCAATTTAGAATTACAAAAGAAGTAGAATCATTCGCCAAGGCCTATCTGGTGTTTAACCGGAATTCCGTAGAAGGAATTCCACTCACTGATACTGAGATGACATATGCTCTTAAACAATTGGAGGATTGTGATCTGATTGTTATTAACCGATATAACGAGTTATTTTTTGTTGCATTTGCAGATCCTCTAATGGTTAATGGAGTATTTCTTGAGAATTGCCGGAAAAGAGGCAATGAAATGGCTGGAATTTTGCGAAAGGAGAAAATCAGTGAAATCGACATTATTATGACTGCAAATTACTCAAAGGCGGGATATTCACTTGCTGAAGGTTTAGCATTAGGAAGTTACCAGTTTATAAAATATCAGTCTACTACAGATAAGAAGCCTTGGAATCTTGAGAAAATTAGTTTTGCAGGAGTTGAAGTTTCGAAAAGCGAGATTGATCGGCTATCTGTTTTGGTAGATGCCGTTTATATTGCACGTGATCTCGTAAATGAACCTGCATCACACCTGAATGCCGTACAATTAGCTGATTGTTTTAAAACTATGGGGAATGATGCAGGCTTTTCTACCGATATTTTTCACAAAGATAAGATCGAAGCTTTAAAGATGGGTGGATTACTTGCTGTAAATCTGGGCAGTATTGATCCTCCAACCTTTTCGGTTATGGAATGGAAACCTTCAGATGCAAAGAATACAAAACCAATAATCTTAGTTGGGAAAGGGGTAGTTTTTGATACGGGTGGGCTTAGTCTGAAACCGACCAAAGATTCGATGGATTATATGAAGTGCGATATGGCTGGAAGCGCTGTCGTATCTGCGGTTATGTATTTTGTTGCGAAGTGCCGGTTGCCGCTCCATGTAATGGCTTTGGTTCCTTCAACTGACAATCGCCCCGATGGAAACGCGTATGCTCCGGGAGATGTGATATATATGCACAGTGGCCAAACTGTTGAAGTACTGAATACTGATGCTGAAGGTCGTTTAATATTGGCTGATGCATTGAGTTATGCGAAAAATTTTCATCCCGAATTGGTAATTGACGTTGCAACACTTACGGGTTCAGCTGCGATGGCAATTGGTCAACATGGTATCGTGGGCATGGGAAATGCAGGAACTCTGACATTTAATGCATTAAAGCAGTCAGGAGAGAATGTATATGAACGTGTGGTTGAGTTTCCTCTTTGGGAAGAGTATGGCGAATCGATCAAATCGGACATCGCCGACATGAAAAACATTGGTGCACGGGAGGCAGGTGCGATCTCGGCGGGCATGTTTCTGGAAAAATTTGTGGATTATCCCTGGATTCATCTCGACATAGCAGGACCTGCTTTTTTAAACACTTCCGATCATTACCGGACAAAGGGCGGAACAGCCTCAGGTGTTAGATTGCTGATAGACTTTCTGAAAAATCTTGCATAAACTGTAGTGAAATTATTTTGATTGAGTTAATTGAAATGAATTTTTCAGGAAAGTCTTTACTCCATTTTAGGGATGAAATCCAGCTATGAATTCTCGAATAAAAGCTTAAATTTGACAAATCAACCGAAATAATATTCGGTTTATGATTAAATTGAAAAAGATTTAGGAATGGAGCAACATAAAATTAAGGTGGGAATCACTCACGGCGATATTAATGGAATTGGTTATGAAGTAATTATTAAAGCTTTAGCCGATAGTAGAATTTTGGAAATGTGTACGCCGATAGTTTACGGTTCTCCAAAAGTTGCCGCCTACTACCGGAAAGCGATGGACAGCGAAATTTTCACTTTTAACAATGTTAATTCTGCCAAAGAGGCGAACCCTAAACGGGTAAATATCATCAATTGTGTAAATGAAGAGGTGAGAGTCGAAATTGGAAAATCGACAAAGCAGGCAGGTGAGGCGGCTCTTGCGGCGCTTGAGTTTGCTGTTCGTGATCTTAAATCGGGCGATATTGATGTTGTAGTTACTGCCCCTATTAATAAAGAGAATATTCAATCCGAAGCATTTAGTTTTCCTGGTCATACCGATTATTTTGCTAAAGAATTTGGCACGAAGAACTTTCTGATGTTAATGGTTAGCGACATCTTAAAAGTTGGTGTTGTTACAGGTCATATTGCATTGAGTCAGGTAGCTGCGCTGATTACCAAAGAAAGAATTCTTAGTAATTTACGTGTCCTACATAAAACGATGCTTGAAGATTTTTCGATCCGTAAACCACGTATCGCCGTTCTTGGGCTTAATCCACATGCCGGAGACGGAGGTTTGATTGGTGATGAGGAACAACGTATCATCTTACCTGCTATCAAACAGGCGAACGAAGAGGGAATCATCGCTTTGGGGCCATACCCTGCAGATGGTTTTTTTGGCTCAGGTGAGTTCCGGAAATTTGATGCCACACTAGCCATGTTTCACGACCAAGGTTTGATACCGTTCAAATCGTTTGCCTTTGAATCGGGTGTGAATTATACTGCCGGATTACCAATTATCCGCACTTCACCGGGTCACGGGACTGCTTACAGCCTTGCCGGAACAGGAACTGCCTCCGAAGAGTCGTTCCGTAATGCGCTATACCTGGCTATTGACTTGTTTGAAAATAGAAAGCAATATAAGGATCTATCAAAAAATCCATTGCAACGTCACGAGATAGACAGAACAGGTGGCGAGTAGTTTTTTTCGATACTGGAGTTTTTCAGCAGAATCTAAATTCAGATGGGTTTTTGACAGATAAAACAATTTAAATAGTATTACGAAAAATAGCGTAGAACTAAAATTATTGCACAAAAGTAACCATATACGAATCATATAGGAACGATATACGAACCATAAAGGAAAAGCTAAAGATAAAAGAGTCGGTTTTAAGCCAAAACTAGTCAAAATTAGATACCGTCCTTAGCTAAATAGAACATAAAATTGGCAAAGCCTGAATAACTGAATTACGTTACAATTCATAAAAAATAAACCATCTCAAGTACTCTTTTGAGATGATCACTTATTTGTTTAATTTATTTGTAGGCGATCACTGTACTCCCAACTTTAATTTTGGATCCCACGGTCTTCAGATGTGTCCCGGCAGGAAGCACAACAATCAATGCTGCTTCACCCGCTGGTAAACTGATGCTTATATTTCCGTGTTTTCCTTTTGCCAGGTAACTTTTTGAAATTATATCAAATAAGTCAACCTTTCCTTTTGATGAATAGGTTACGGTTTTGGCTCCCCGATAAGGATTATAGTAAAGATATTCAGGATATTTGTTTTCTGCATAGAAGTCGGTTGCATTACAATCGAGTGCCAAAATTCCATCGATCTCTGTTTTATTGACGATAGCACCGAATACACCAGCAATGGATGTACTGTAAAGGCTGAACATCGATTCTTTTGGCTGACCTGTTGTCCATTTAGGCCCATCTCCTATTGAAACGGGGGAAATTCCTTTCAATTCTGGTTTGCCATAATCATCAATCTTTCGAATGCCTTCATAACCAATGATCCCGTTCGTCAGATTTTTCAATTCGGGAAGCCACTGATGAGTATTATCAACCTGGTCGGGATAGAAAAGACGAGCTGCATTAACCACATTCAACATGTATTTGCCGATTGCTTTTGCATACTGAGGATCATATTTTACCATTGGAACAAGAGGCCAGGCCATTGCCACAGAATTCATAAAAAACCCGTATCCACCACCATCGGTGATACTTCCCTGCAGACCAGAAACATCGTAATTGCCCCATTTATCTGCAATCACACCCCATCCATAACGCCCGTCTTTTGCCTGACAGCCATCAAACATCCAGTTCAGCAGTTTTGTTACATTGTAGTTGGTACCTTGTTCCGCATTGAGCCTGGCAGCTGTGTATGTTCCAAACGGAAGCAGCATTTCATAAAATCGGCTCTCTTTTTGACTAAGCAAAGCCTCTGTCGCACTTTTTGCCCGGTTGAGGTATCGTTTGTCGCCAAACTTGTAATAAGCCGAATACAATACCCAGGCATGTCCACCAGCAACATCCTGTTGCAGAGGAATGTTGTTTTTGAAACCTTTCATCTGGCCATAATCAAAATAGGAAAAATCGTAGTTTCCGTTCAGCACGGAGTCGGCTTTACAGAATTGTTCGGCAATTGTATGCTGGATCGCTTTTGTGTTTTCGACATTCGGGTTTAGGGCAGCAACCCCGTAATACAACACATTCGGATAAACATCATACCACCAGTCGCGGCCATAACCACCACCTGCCAATGCAACAGCAGGATTGGTATTGTTCATCACGATATTCCATTTGGTGTCGGTGTTGAAATAGTTCTGAACCATTTTCACATAGTTAAATCCGTGTTGGTTAGTTTTATCTATTCCATTCAAACCTGCACTTATCAAGGAATTCATCGAAGTCAATGCTTCATGGAACTCACCGTTGTTTTTCTTGGGTCCCTGGCGAACATCGCCCATCACCGTATAAAGTCCGAAAGTAACCTGATCCATGTTCCTTCGGGAACTATCGAGCCAGATCAAAGGACCATAGGAAGCAGTAGTGTTGAAGTTGAAAACAAGGCTGTCGAATTGCAAGGTCTTTTTCTTCCAGTCGATGATTTTCAGCGGCTGCGGGATCGCCGGCATCTGATCGATGCGTGGCAAGGAGGTCTGCATAACAGGAATACCCGTTTGCGAGATGCAGGAATTGAATCCTACCAGCAGCGTCAGGGTTACAACGAAATAAAATCCTTTTATACTGTTCATTTCTCTTCGGAATAAGAATCCTTCATGATATTTTTTGCCAATGGAATAGAGAGCATTTGTAGTACTGCAACAATGATTAATGAGTAGCGAAGTGCAAAGGTTTCGGAAACGGAAAATGCCAGGAAGATAAAAAGACCCAAACCTGCAACCCTGCCAAAATACAAGCCAAATTCATGATTCAGAATGTAGGCGTACTGATTTCTGTTTTCGCGTTTCGAAACGACATCAATCACTTTCATCATAATTGGGTAATAGGCAAGATCGTGTAGCGGCTGAAAGAATACCTTGCACAACACAAATACCATAACACCGAACATCGATAATTCAATGCCGTTCACAATTGTTCCGATCAGGAAGAGTGTAATGCCAAAGGCAAAAATAAGAATGCGGTGTTTCGGCTTCGCAAACCGGCCCAGGAGGTAAATCAAAATAGCAGTTAATCCACCGCTAATTCCCTGGATCAGACCAAGCGAACCTTCCTTTCCAACGTATTTCATAATGAGCATGGCAGGCGCTGTTACGAGGAATCCTTGTACGAGCCCCTTGAGTACAGCGAGCAATATTTGTTTATTCCAGAGCTTGTCGAACCTGAAATAAAGAAAGTCTTTCTGAACCGGATTGGCAAATTTGCCACGGGCCAGTGAAATGCAGGCTAAAATTGTAATCGCAAATACCATGATTGTTACAAAGCGGTAGCCCAGGTAAATGTCGAATACTATCCCAAAAATCTGTTTGCCATCAATCGAGGCGAGAAGCGCGCCGATCGCCAACGGAATGGTGATATTTGCGATTGTAAAGAAGAACGATTCGAGCCCAAAGAAGTAATTGCGGTTATCATCTGTGGTCGTGTTTAGCGCCATCAGGTAACGGTTCGTCCAGAAAAACCCGGAAGCCGCGCCAATCATCATACCCGAAACAATCAAGCCTACCAAGGTTATGTCTTTAACAAACATCATCCCAACCATCGACAAGCCACTCAAAAGAATACCAAAACTATAAAGGTGCGCTACCTTGAAACTCTTCAGTAAAAAACCGTTCGTCAGCGAGGTGATAATGATACCCGTATACATCGCCACCTGGAAGATGGCCACATAGCTGGTATCAGCAAAATAGCGCATGATGTAAGCCGCCATAAAGATCTCAACCACAGGCAATACCAACGCATACAACATATTGGTAATAAGCAGTACACGCATATTGTGCGGCATCGATTGAAAGAAGCGGAATTCTGTTGTCAGTTTAGCTATCATTTAGTCATATTGCTGTTAAATTAAAATAGAATGTGTTTCAGAAAATGGATCATCCGATATTGGGAAAATGCTTTGATAATACTTAACAAAAGGGAGTTAATTTAAGGTTTGTCAAAACCTTAAATTAACCGCCCATATTTGATTGCAAAGAAGATATTAATAACCGGCATTCTGTTTTATACTACCACCCGATTTGTCTATTTCTCCCTGTGGAATAGGATAGAGGTAATTTTTATCCTGGAAGTTTTTGCCAAGACCAGTTAAAAATGTTTTAGCCAGTGACCAACGCTTTAGGTCATTGAATCGTTGAGATTCGAATCCTAATTCTACACGTCTTTCTTTCACGAGCCAATCTTTGATCTGTGCTTTATCAGTTGAAGCAACATCTCTGTCTGGTAATGTTCCTGTCGGAGGATAAGTTCCGGTTGCTGTAACTGTAAGTCTTGCGCGTTGTCTTACACTATTGATAAGAGCAACTGCAGCTGCATAACTGCCGGTTTCATTTAATGCTTCGGCTTTCCAAAGCATTACATCTGCCCAGCGAATGTATATTTTGTTGCTGGCGGCATCATCGTTACCTTTATTATCACTATTCAAGGTGCCAAACAATTTGTAAACATTTTGACTGGCAACATCTACTGTATAGCCCAGTCTTGGGTCATTGGCTTCGAAAGCACTGATGAAATTCGCAGTTGGTGCAATAAATCCCCATCCTGCCAACGCGCAAAGGCCATTACCGGATCGTGGGGTGGTTAACGTCTCGTGGTCATAGGCAAAAATCACTTCATTATCAGCAAATTCTTTTGCTACACTAAAGTTGTCGAAGTAATTGGCATTTAAACTGTAATAGTTCAACGCTTCAATGGCCGCTACTGTACTGATAACATCCGTCCATTTTTGATTGTACAATGCAACTTTTGCCTGCAAAGCCAATACTGCGCCCTTGGAAACTCTCCATTTTTCTGTAGTACTTGAATATTTACCATCGGGGATCAATGTTTTAGCTTCGTCAAGGTCCTTGCTGATTTGTATAAACACATTGGCCTTGGTTTCACTTTTAGCCACATTATACGCATCAGCAAAACTTTTTAATGGCGTTAATAACAATGGTACATCACCATATAAATTCACCAAATCGAAATAGTAAAAAGCCCTTAAAAAATAAACCTGTCCTAACAGGTATTTCCGGGTAGGTTCGTCGAAAGCAAGTTTAGTTGTCAGGGTTGCATCCGTTAAATAACTAATCGCAGTATTCGCTCTCGCTATACCGTCAAAGTCATAGCTCCATTGGCCATTAATACCTGCATTGGAAGCAGTAAAACTAAAATCGGAAAACTGGTCCATCCATGCCTGGTCACCATCCGGATTCCATTTCTTTTGCATATCGCCCGAAGCAATATCCTGCAAAACAAAATCGTTGCGAAGTACTGTTCCATCATCCCAGCCCCAGCTGCCAATGATATTCAAGGTGCTTGAAAGCAACTGATAAGAAGAAGTTACAGAATATATTACCGAAGCATGCGTTGGAGCTACCCCCTCCGTTATAATACCTATCGGGGTTTCATGCAAGTCTTTGTTACAACTGACACTGGTAGTGATCACCAGCAAAGCCAGTATTTTATATATTGATCTCATATTTTTTCTTTTTAAACAGGTTAATTACAACTTAATATTGACGCCAAATAAGAACGCTTTTGATTGCGGATAGGTGCCCTGGTCAATCATGTTAACTGATTCCGGATCTAACCCTGTATAATTTGTAATTGTAAACAGGTTTTGAGCAGAAACATACACTCTTACACTCTTCAAGGCGGCGTTTGATTTCCCGAATATTGCAGGTAGCGTATAACCAATCTCTATGTTCTTCAATCTGCAATAGGAAGCATCTTCTACAAAAATACTTGAAACCCTGCTGCTGCCGTTGTCATTAAAAGTTGAACGCGGCATTGTATTGCTGGTTCCCTCGCCATGCCATGCATTTAATGTTGCAGTGGAGTGGTTAAACGGGCGGGTATCGTAATCAATAATCTTTTTAAGATCGTTGTATTTTTCAACGCCACTTACACCCTGAAATAACACTGCGATATCAAGACCTTTATAATTGGCAGATAGATTAACACCATAAGTAAACCTTGGGTTTGGATTTCCAATATAGGTACGGTCATTATCGTTGATAATGCCATCTCCGTTCAGATCTTTAAACTTAATATCACCTGGTTTAATCTCAGGATGAGGCGCACCGGTTAAATATTTATCGATCTCGCTTTGATTTTGATAGATGCCTGTCATTTCAAATCCGTAAAAAGAATTTAAAGGATGTCCAACTTCAGTCTTTGAAACCTGCCCGTAGATACTTGGTAAATTAGGATGTAATTTTTCGACAATATTGGTAACTGAAGCAATATTGGCGTTTACATTATATTTGAATGCATGGTCATTGTTCTTAAACCCAAGTGACATTTCAAAACCCTTATTGCTTACTTCCCCTGCATTTACGATGGTTGGCTGCACATCACCAACCAATTTAGGCAGGTTTAATGGCAATAGAATGTCAGAAGTTGTTTTTCTAAAGTAATCAACAGTCAGTGTAATTTTATTTTTTAGTAAGGACAGGTCCAATCCGATGTTATCCTGCTGAGTAGTTTCCCATTTCAGATCAGGATTTCCATAACGTAGTAAAGTGCCTAAAGGATTATAGATTGCAAGAGAATTGTAATTATTAAGACCCGATTGGTTTCCCAGTTTTCCTGAACTGATTCTTAATTTAAGGTCAGAGATCAAACTTACATCCTGCATGAATTTTTCCTGCGATATTCTCCAACCTGCAGAAAAGGACGGGAAAAATGCTTTTTGTTTATTTGCTGCAAACTGACTTGAAGCATCCTCTCTAACACTTCCGGTTACGAAAAAGCGGTTGTCGTAATTGTAATTTACCGAGCTAAACAAAGAGAACAGCGCCCATTGTGATGCAGCTCCTCCATTCCAAAGATCCAACGGATATGCTCCGAAATCAATGTATTGAAAAGCCGGGGTAGTATAACTATACCTGGACCTGGAAGCGCTTAATCCGGAAGCATGGTTGGAAATAAATTCAGTTCCTGCCAATACGCTTAATGAATGCTTATTAAATGTTTTACTATAATTCAATGTGTTAGTCCAGGTAACGGTCGTTTCCTGAGCTCTTTCTTCCGATAAATTTGAAGGGCGATTTTGACGACCCATACCTTTATCGATATCAGCACCTCCACCATCATCATCTCCGAAATTTTGATTAAACGCTTTATTGTGAGTCATTGATAAATCAATCCCCACATTCGATTTTAGCTTTAATTCTTTATCTTTCAGTAAAGCATATTCAGCGAAAACATTTCCAAAGGTTTTAAGGATATTCCGCTTGTCGTTGGTAAAATAGGCAAGAGCAATAGGATTGGAGCTAAACTCATATTTATCTGCTCCCGAGTTCCAGGTACCACCATTCGCTAATAGATTTTGCGAGTAAAAAGGCAAATCTGTAAAGGGATCGGCTGCGGAATAAGTCGGGTCGGTTTTGTCTTTAAAGACTGCGATGACCGGTGGACGAATAAATGCATGACGGATAATTCCTGGGGCATCTCCACTTGAGGATATCTTATCTTGCTTACTGTTCGAAATTTGTAAATTAGTTCCAACAGTAAAACGGTCAGACAAGTTGGCATTTACATTTGTTCTGAAATTGATACGTTCAAATTGGTCATTATTGTAAATTACAATACCATTTTGATTGTAATATCCACCGGAAATAAGGTATTGTACTTTATCAGAACCGCCACTTGCAGAGACTTGCAGGTTTTGTGATTTACCCAATCCAAATAATTCATGAAGCCAATCGGTATTTGCAAGATCAGTTCTTGATTTATCAGCTGTGTAAGGATTAGTTCCTGTATAGCCTGAATTATTCCAGCTTTCTTCCATTTTATTCATATACTGTGTGGAATTGAGCATCGTTGGAAGATTGGTGACTTTCTGAATGCCGTAATTGTAGCTAATATCAAGGGTGGAATGTCCTTTTACACCACTCTTGGTAACTATTACAATTACACCACCTGCAGCTCTTGCGCCGTAAATTGCAGCTGCGGCCGCATCTTTAAGCACCGTCATCGACTGAATATCAGTTGGGTTTATAAAGGAGATATCGGTTGTAGGCAGACCATCTACAATATAAAGCGGGTCGCTACTGCTGCCAATCGTTCCTACCCCACGGATGGTGACATTAATACCATCACCCGGGGCGCCTGTACTTTGGGTTACCTGAACACCAGCAACCTGTCCTTGAAGGATCTGGGCTACATCAGGCACTCTCCGTTGTTCCAGGTTCGCCATTTCGACAGTACCAACAGCACCGGTTAAAGCCGATTTTTTCTGAGTCGTATAACCCATAACTACCACTTCACCCACCTCAACTTTCTCTTCTTTTAAGGCAACATTGATTACAGATTTTCCTGCTGTGGGAAATTCTTGCTCTAAGAATCCGATAAATGAAAAGACGAGCGACTTTTCTCCTTCTTCCTTCAATGTTATGGAATATTTACCATTTACATCTGTAAGAACGCCATTTTGTGTACCCTTTTGTACAACAGTTGCTCCTGGCAGCATTGATCCATTACCATCTTTTACAGTCCCTGTGATTTTTGTCTGTGCAAAAATCCCCTGGCTCGTAAAGATGATAACGAGCAGCAAAAGCCATGCATAATTAAACTTCGATTTCATTTGGTTCATTTTTAAAGGATTGAATTCGTACTATTTGAGCTATTTACTTTTTTGCATAATCAGGATCCATATCTGGTGTTCTCAATCCGGCTACTTCATTAGCCATCAGAATAAAAACATTCCAGCATAATCCTTTTGTCGAAGGCCACCAACTGTCGGTTGTAGTCCATTTAGTTGGTGTAAATTCTTTACTGAACGGCCATTGGGGATTCAGGTAAATCTCTGCCCATACCCTGTTCTCCATTAATACATTTGCTTTTTTCCATCCGTGTTTTAATCCTACTACATAGGCGCAATATTCGGCCCTAAACCAGCTTCCGCCATTGTAATAGAACCCGTCGCTTTTACCGTTGCTGTAGTTCTCTTCTCCAAATTTCTCAAACGGCTGATAATCTCCCGTGAGATATGAATACCCTTTTGCATCTTTGGTTAGCCTTACACAAATGGGCGCAGTGGTACCATATTCGGGGTGAGGTGAGTTGGATACCTTATTCAGAACAGGCATCTGATCAAGGTGATTCTTTACCATTTCATCCGTAAGAATTGGACGGTTGAACAACCACAACGAAAAGAATTCAGGTTCCAGATCCGTAAGCGTAATGATGTCTGGAAAATTGCGGTCAAAAAGGAGATGTTTTCTTTGAACATCATAAAAATTCCGGTACTCTTTTTCAGCCTTTTGGATATAGGCCTCGGAGATGTCAAATCCTAATTCCTTGATTGTCCTTAATGCGATGGCCAGCATCCCCTGGTTGACACCCAACCTATCTGTTTTTGGTTTGAAATCGACTATATCGACCTGGCTTAACGAAAAATGGGATTTACACTTTCCATCTCTGTCGGCATCAAATTCATTCAACACGTAATCAACCGCTTTTTTGATTTTTTCGTGTGGTAGCGTAACACCAAAACGACGTTTGTTCATCATTGCCCAGATGAGCCAGGTGATCGTAGCTTCGTTGTCCTTTGCTTCCACCGATCCCATCAATGGGGTGATAATTGTACCAATCCCACCTTTTGGTGTTTGTGTTTTTCCCCATTGTTCCCAGATGGATAGGTTCAGTTCTTTATTATACGATGCAACTGTTGAGAAGAATGAATCCCTGTTGTACATATCTGGAGCATAATTCATATTCGGCACATTGAATGGCGCAAAATCCTTTGTATCTGTGATCCACGTAAGCATGTTGAAATTCCCGTACAACATCTTTTCGATCTGAGATCCTTTAAACCCTTTACCTTCAGCGAACCTTGTCTGCGACGAAATCATAAACTGCTGGTGCGATATCCACGGTTCAACAAAAACATAAGTCGTTTTCTCCACCTTTTCGCCCAATGGAAGCACATTGTAAGGTTCCTGTTGAGGCTGGTGTTCTATAAATTGAAGGTCTTTTATCTGAAGCTGGCACTCTTTTCCCGACTGCGAACCAATAAACATCGATACGCTGTCGTTTTCAATGTATGGGACTAAGATGCTTCCTTTAAAAAGTGTCCATTCGTTTTCAACAGCAGGAAAGTTATCAATGTATTTTACCCCATCTTCGAGTTCAATTGTTTTTTGGCCGTTCTTAACCCGGAAGAGTTTCACTGCTACGCCTGTATTCCCTTTGCACAAAAAAGATATGGTGTATATTTTTTGATCTTTGAAAGGTGCAATGAATTCCAATCCCGCTCTTCCACCCGGATGGCCTGCGATTGTGATCAGTCCGTTCTCTTTTTTTACTTCGCTGTTACCTTCTTTTCGATACGAATCCGATGTTTTTAAAAGGGTTTCCTTTCCGGCATCGAGGTTAACCATTTCACCAAAAGTCTGGCGGATGTATTGCTTGTTTTCGGCTTGCTCCGATACGCTGGCTACCGAAAACAGGTTGGGATCGGGCAATCTGCGCATCCCTACGAAGCCGCCGCCACGTCCGCTAAATCGCCGACGCGTATTTCGTGTGAACTGATTTTTATAACCGGCGTCGGTAAGGAATCCAACTACACTATTATCGGAAGTAACGAAGCCTGCCGCCGGAAACATTTCGTGTACAAAACCTCCGGGGAAATTATCGTATTCGAATGTTACATATCGTTTGGGCTTTTCGGCTGGTTTGGAAGTCTCCTGCAGGATGTAATACATGCCTGGCATTGAAGGCTGAAATAACTCAATCGTTTTTTTAACAATGTTCGCATTCACCACCTGGTAGGTGACTGCTACTGACATGTTGGCATCGAATTCTTTAATGTAGGAATCTCGTTTTAATGTGATCATCTTTTCATTGCCGGTCCACTGTTTGCCTGTCCATTGTGGCATTAGTGCAACGGTACTCATATCCAGGTTGTACAATTGCAGCGAGAATTCTTCAGTATTTGTTACAATCAGTTGATTGCCGTTGTAAATTTCAACATGAAAGCCGGAAGCAGTATCTCCATCAACTTTTAACGAAAGTTGCTGACCGCTTACAAATGAATAGTTGAATAATATAAACAGGCAGAGAAGGAATACCTGTAACCTTGTTTTAGGATGTAACATATGAAGCTATTTTTGCAATAGATAAGATGCGATAGGATACAGGCTTTTAACTCCAACGGAAGTTTTAGGCCTGTTCGTGCTTTGTAATCAACTTGATTGTAGGTGATTATACTAACGTAGAAAGTATTTTGGAAATGGAAAGCCTTGTACCACAGATCACTTCATCACTGGCACCGTAATACATGAAGATATTGTCGCCTTTTACATAGTGTCCATTGGTAAATACAACGTTCCCGAAAAATCCGGTTTGTTCGTACGTTTCAATAGGCTCCATGATCGGCTCAATACTTCGGGCCAGCACTTTTGAAGGATCATTAATATCCAGCAACAATGCGCCGAGGCAATAACGATGATCACTATTTGCTCCGTGATAGATTTCAAGCCATCCTTTATCTGTCCTGATGGGCGCTCCGCCAGCTCCAACGCGTTTCGAATCCCACATGTCGGGTCGTACAGTGGCAATACACTTGTGTTGTCCCCAGTGGATCAGGTCGGGTGATTCGGCAAGCCAGATATAGTTACCGCCCAGCTCGGGACTGCTTGGACGATGCAGTGCAAAGTATTTTCCGTTGATCTTTTCGTCGAATATCGCGCAATCTTTATTGTGAGGCGGGAAGATCATCCCTTCGCGCTTGAAACTCTTCCAGTCATTGGTCCTGATAAGACCTACGCCAACCCCAAATTCAGATACTTCGGTAAACGACAGGCAGAATTCGTCTTTCATCGTGGCAACACGGCAGTCTTCAATTCCAAAAGTTTCAAGTTCGCCTTTACCAAAGATGGGAGGATAACCAACCGGTTCGTGAAAATGAATTCCATCATCACTGCAGACAAGGCGTAAATAGGAGAGTGTTGTGAGGTAATCTTTCTTTTTATAATTGATAATGCGGGGGTCAGTCGCATCCAGATCAGGATCGTTTTTATCGAAACTTAGAATTTCAATTTTGCCTTCACTATTATATACCGGAAAGCTGATTTTGCCTTCAATCTGTTTAGGTCTTTCAGCAACACGAAGCAGCAACCATATTTTTCCTTCAAACTGAAAAACGCCCGGGTTTAACAGGCAAACGATTTCCATTCCTTCAATACCGGGTTTAAGATCGGCCGGACGAAGAAGCGGGTTTTGAGTAAAGCGGTTTGAAATGTCCATTATTTAACTGTTTAGTAGTTTACAAACTTACTGCCGGAAAGATAGGATCTGCGTCCGTTCTGTTCCCGATTGTGTCCTGTATGGTGCAAATGATGGGTATTTTAGAAGGTTTATGCTGGTTTTTGGGAATCAATCAGCGTTCGGCAAATTATTTGCTGAAAAAAAAGAAATCCGATTATTGGGATTTTCGATCCATGCACATCATTCTGCTTAATTTCGCGACAGCCTGACGCAGATTTTCGTTCACAAATTCCTAAAATCCGGCATCTTATTATAAAAATACTTGACCATAGTTATTGAATGTCCTCACTGTTTCAATTGATGTTTGTGCCGAACGCACCATTAATTCTTCGTAACGCGTTAATAATTAATTCTATCGCTACATGGTTCCGGCAAAGAACGCTATCAATCCTATACAGTAATCTGTTAATCCTGCATATCTCATTTGTACTCAAATATTGTACTTTATAGCCGCAATAGTCACAATTATTGAAATAGAAGGTATGACTTTTACGGCAAAAAATGTATTTGATGTAATGGAAGTCATGACTTTCACGGCAAAAAATGTATTTGATGTAATGGAAGTCATGACTTTCACGGCAAAAAATGTATTTGATGTATTAGAAGTCATGACTTTCACGGCAAAAAATGTATTTGATGTATTAGAAGTCATGACTTTCACGGCAAAAAAGGTATTTGTTGTTATGGAAGTCATGACTTTCACGGCAAAAAAGGTATTTGTTGTTATGGAAGTCATGACTTTTACAGCAATAAAATGATTTATTGTATCAGAAAAGCTTAATATTATTTCATTGTTGTAACCAAATAGGGCAAAAGATCAGACAAATGTTCGGAGCGTAAGAGGCCCAGAGTTATTTGATTGCAGGGTGGTGGTAAAATATTACGTTGTTTTGTTCCGATAGTCAGAGGGTGAGCAGCCATATGCCTTATTAAACAGATCGTAGAAATGGGTTCTGCTGGCAATTCCAGTTTGATCGATGATTTCGCTCACTGTAAGTGTTGTTGATCGAAGAAGTGAAGCCGCTTTGCTTAATCGGCGCTGGTTGATCATACTGTTTGGCGTGGTTCCGAGTACCGACCGGGTTTTATTGTAGAGCGATGACTTACTGATGGCCAGTTTATCGCAAAGTGTTTCAGACGAAAGTGTCTCATCATCAATATTTTCATCAATGTAACTGATTAACTTCTGAAAAAACGGATCGGGGATCTTTGCAACGAGCGTATGATTGCTATCCTGTGTTCCAAAATGAAGTTTAATGGTGTTCCTTAATTTAAGGAGTTTTTCGATCCTGACTTTCAGATGTTCGGGATGAAAAGGTTTTGGAATGTAAGAATCGGCACCTGCTTTCAATCCGGCAATCCGGTCTTCAATTTCGGCTTTGGCCGTAAGAAGGATGATCGGTAGATGGCTGGTATCGAAATTGTCGCGCAACATGCCACAAAGTTCAATCCCATCTATTTCGGGCATCATTACATCCGAAACTACCAGATCAGGTTTATTTGATAACACTTTTTCATAGGCTTCGACACCATTCGTTGCAAAAAGGAGGTTGTAATCTGTCTGCAGGAAATCTCTAAGTAACGCCAGTATTTCGGGCTCATCATCCACGAGAAGGAGCAATGGTTTTTCCGTCAGTTTTTCTGAATTCGCAGTAAGTTGATCAGTACTGGTTTCATCAATAAAGTTGATCTCATTTAATTCATTGGCCGGTTCATCCAATATTGGTGCCGGACTTAACTCTTGTACATCAGGAAATACGCAGGTAAATTTAGTCCCTTCATTTTCCCTGCTTTCGAAATTGATGGTTCCTTTCAGCAACTCTACGAGACCTTTTGTAACTGCAAGACCAAGACCTGTGGAACGATATCCCGGGAAACTTCCTTTTCGGGTGGCTGATGAAATGCCAAAAGGCTCGAAAATCCGATGCATGTATACCGGATTAACACCAACTCCGTTATCTTCAACTTCAACAATTAATGTAGAATTATTAGATTGAATGGTTGCTTTTACAAAACCACCCGGCTTATTGTATTTGATAGCGTTCGAAATCAAATTGGTGATGATTCGCTGAAACTTGTCAGCATCTGTCTTAAATTCGATATCAGGATTAGAAGTAATGACTTCGCAAACGATATTTCGCTGTTGTGCTAATTGTTCAAGGTCAGAAAAAACTTCACGAATCAGTTCTGTCGGCTTGGTCAATTGTATATTTAGTGGTTCTTTCCCCTTTTCCAGCTTTCTGAACTGCATAATTTCAAGCACTAATCGCTGCAATTTGATACTGTTGTTATAAACCTTTAAAAGACGTGGATTTTCAATCGTATGTTGCGGATCTTCGAGCAGGGCGTGTATGTGCGAAGTGATAAGGGTGAGCGGTGTCCGGAATTCGTGGGCCACATTCGTGAAAAACTCAATTTTATAACTTTGTAATTCTTCATTTTTTTTCTTTTGAAATTCCTGAAGCACAAGCTCTTTTTTACGCTCTGAGCGCCGGCGGTAACCGGCAAATATAACAAACTGGATGGTAATGAAAAGGAAGATATACCCTGCAATAGCCCATGATGTCATCCAGAAAGGGGGATTAATGACGATCTCAATTTCGCGGATGTTCTTCGACCAGTTACCATTTTCATCACTTACACGCAACTGAAGCGTATACTTGCCGGGAGTGAGGTTCGAAAAAATGATAGGTTGATTCTGAGGATTGATCGTCCATTCGTCATTAAAGTTCGTCAACCGGAAAGAAATTTTATATCGTTCCTGTCCCCAGTATGCCAGCGGGGAAACATAGAACGTAAGTGAATTCTGGTTGTATTTTAGCTTTAGGTTTTTCTGATGGTTGATGCGACTGGTGAGTACGCCTTCATTCCCAATTTCTGTGGGTAGATTTCTGATTAAAAGTTGATGAATAGCAATGGGCGGAAAATAGGAGGAGAATTTAATTTTATCCGTTTGAATAATATCGACTCCCAGGGTTCCTCCTACATATAGTTTTCCGGTTTTAGTATCAAAATAGGAAGCGCCATCGCTGTATTCATCATTGATTAGTCCATCGTTAATATTGAAACTCCTTACATTCTTCCGGGTGCTATCAATTAATGAAATTCCCTGGTTGGTTGTCGCCCATAAACCACCCATGTTATCGCGCTGCAATGCATGAATGCTTGTATTTGACAAATCGGACTGAAACTTAAGTGCTGAAACTTGTACAGAATCATTTGAGATTGGCAATAAATTGAAAATCCCATTGCTGCTGCCTACCCAAATAAGTCTGTTAAGGCTTGTAAATAGCGAAAGGATGTCATCGTTGATAATATGATCGGGATGCGACGTGGTCGAATATTGTGCAATAACCCGTTTGGTGATCGTATTATAACGGTACACGCCCAACCCTCTTGTTCCAATCCATATGATACCTGGTTTTTCTTCAGCGAGTGCATATACGATTTGTTTTTGCTGTCCCTCCGTCACTATACTTTTATCAAGCACCAATTGTTGGCAACTGACAGGCATAGCCCCATTTTTTTCACCCAACTCAATCATGATCACCCCTGAACCACTGGTCCCGAGGTAAATGCGATGATCGCTGTCTTCGAGTATGCGGTACACCGAACCAAAGTCGACAAGGTTAGGCACTTTAAAATCGCGCGGAAAATTCCGAATGGTTTTATAATCAGGCGAAATAATGTCAACCCCTTTGCCATCCGTGCCCACCCAGATCGATCCGTCATCGTGTTCGTGAAGAGAGAGCACCGAATTGTTCGTCAAGCCGTTTTTGGATGATATATTTCTGACGTGTTTACCCTTGGCATCAAATACATCAATTCCCCCACATTTAGTCCCTATCAACACATCTCTTTTTTGGGTCACAAGAATACTTCGTACAATCGGATAAGTCAATTGATTTGATGATAAGCTCTTGCTTGGAAATTCCGTTAGTTTCAGCGTGTACACCCCGTTACCATCAGTTCCAATCCACAGAACATCAGATTCGGTTTCGTAAATACTTAATATCCTTGATGCAATCGGATTGCTTAGCAATAGATCCGAAAGAATGTTGTACACCTCAAAATTATGAGTCAGCAGATTAAAGCTGTAAATTTTGCCTTTTTCGGTACCAGCCCAAAGTTGGTCTTTTACCTTTGAAAGGGCAAAAGCCGTTATCACATCATCTGGTATCGTAAGCGGTACAACTTTTTTTGCCGAAAGGTCAATCATGAGGGCCGCTCCGGAACGCTGTGTGAGAAAGAGCAGCGAATATTGATTGAATTGAACAGATATGGAGGAGGTTAGATTCCCGGTTAGCGGAAGCTTCATTATCTCTTCAAGCTGATTACCGGATATCTTCATTAAATGTCCATTACTGGTAATGCAGTAGGCAATATTATCTACCAGATGAATTTTTTTAATCGTCAGAGAAGCTGGTTGTGAAGATTTATCAAAGATTATTTTGCTGAATTGCATTGTTGTGCTGTCGAATCGGAAAATGCCACGCCCGAATACAGCAGTCAATGTGCCAAAACTGTCGGAGTGGGATACGGAGATGTCGTTTTCGTAATTCACCTGCTCCGATTCCTGTGTAAAATAGGAGGTAAACCGGTCGTGAATATTATCGTAAAGACCCAAGCCTTTATTTGTTAACATCCAGATCGATCCGGATGCAGTTGGATACAATTCACGGATAACATGATTGTGAATAGAGTTCGAATTATTCCCGGGAAGGTAGGTTATGATATTGCTGCCATTGTATTTGTTAAGCCCGTTCCATGTTCCAAACCAAATGTAACCTTCGGCATCCTTTACAATTGTATTTACTGCACCGTTTGAAAGCCCTTCCCTGCGTGAAATAGTGTGCACATTAGTTCTGAATTCTGCAACAAGTGGAACCGAAAATAAGAAGAACAATAAAGAAACAATGTGGGTTTTAAGCATCTTAAAAATCGATCAGCGAAAAAACAAAAATAGAACAAAATAGTGAATTCTGCGTATCAGTATAAATAACATGATTCAGATACAGGCATACTAACTGAACCATTACCGATGAGATGCAGTATTGATAATGTCGTATAAATGAACTTTGATAATTAACACTTTATGAATCAATCAGGCCTCTTCGCAACTAAATCGTTGTGAATAGTATCTTATTATTATCAGTGGTAATAATGATTTTGAGTAACCGTTTTTATTCGTACTTTTGAAGTGTTGCATTCAAACAGTTACAATTTTGAGTTATTTCAAAAAAAGAACGAAACGGATAATTTTGGGAATAATCTATCTTTGGTTACAGACTATAGTTTTGAATTTAAATTAATTAAGAGACTATTTACATTCTATGTACGAATATATTAAAGGAACAATTTCCGGATTATCCCCAGCCGGGGTTGTGATCGAAACAGGAGGAATTGGCTACTTTTTACACATCTCTGTTAATACCTATTCACGTATAAACGGTAATGAGCATAGCAAGTTATTCCTTCATGAGGTAGTGAGGGAAGATGCTCATTTACTTTATGGTTTTGCTGATAAAGATGAACGTGATTTTTTCAGGATGCTGATTGCAGTAAATGGTATTGGTGCAGCCATTGCAATCATGATGCTTTCGTCGTATCTTCCTGATGATTTACGCAACGCGATCCTAACAGAAAATGTAAATCTTTTAAAGAGTATTAAGGGGATAGGTGCAAAAACAGCCCAGCGGGTTATTATTGAACTCAAAGATAAAGTTGGTAAGGGAGGCGTTTCTGATAAAATTTTCAAAACAGGCGATTCGGTTGTAAGAAATGAAGCTTTGAGTGCGCTCGAAATGCTTGGATTCAATAAGAAGGCCGTTGAAAATTCATTAGATCAGATAATATCTGCGCAGCCTGGACTAACAGTGGAACAACTTCTCAAAATAGCATTAAAAAGCTTTTAATAAAATATATTGCGACGGGTTTTATTAAATACGGCGGTAGTATTATCCCTTTTGATCATATCCACGCTATTCTGCAACAGCATTGCACTTGTAGGGATGGAAAGATCAACAGGTGAAGCAATGCTGTTAAGTCAAAAGGCGCGCCGGGATACAATTCGCAAGGACACGCTTGGTCCATTGCGGTTTCCATTCAAAGACGAGAATACTTTTGTGAAATCCGGCTCACAGGATACATCTGCTCTTTACCTCAAAAAACCTTCAAATATTCATAGGGTCGTTGAATATGATCCGATAACAGGCGATTACCTGATCTCTGAAAAAATAGGGTCTACCGATTACCGATTACCGACCTCATTAAGCCGTGAGGAATATATGAGAATTAACCTCAATGAAGCTATCGACAAATACTGGCGCGACAGGATGGCGCAAACCACCCTGAATCAGCGATCACAACTACTTCCTCAGTTCAAGATTAGCGGTGAGGCTTTTAATAAAGTTTTTGGATCGAATATTGTAAATATCAAGCCACAGGGGTATGTGGAAATGAGTTTGGGAGTGAAGAGCAACCGGATAGAAAACCCTTCAATCCCGGTACGCATGCAGCGAAATACAACTTTTGATTTTAGTCAGAAAATTAACGTAAACCTTGATGGCCAAATAGGTGACCGCTTAAAAATGAGGTTCAATTATAATACTGACGCCACTTTTGATTTTGAAAATAAAATCAAACTTGATTACTCTGGAAACGATGACGATATCGTGAAAAAAGTGGAAGCAGGCAATGTCTCGATGCCGCTTACAGGTACACTCATCAGGGGTGGAACGAATCTTTTTGGAGTAAAAACCGATTTACAGTTCGGAAAATTGTCTGTTTCGACCGTTTTTTCACAACAAAAGGGTGAAACAAAAGTGATTAATACTGAGGGTGGAGCTGAGAAATCAAAGTTTGATATTGTTGCAACCGACTATGATGCCAACAGGCACTTTTTGCTGGGGCACTATTTTTACGAAAACTATGATCAGGCACTTGCCGAATTGCCTATCATAAAATCTTCAGTCACGATCAATAAGATTGAGGTTTGGGTGACCAATAAATCAAGTAATTTTAAGGAATCGCGGAATATTCTTGCGTTAATGGATCTCGGTGAAAGAGGTGCGAATAAACAAAATCAAAATATTTCTGCTTTTGGCGATACTCCGGGACTTTCCTTTCCTTTTAATACTTATCCTGGTAACGAAATTAACGGACTTTATAAGTCGATGACCACTACTTATTCCAGTGTTCGTGATATTGCCAGGCTCACCCAAACGCTTGGTCCGTTGGTGGCTCAGGATTTTGTGGGGAGTCGTGATTACGAAAAGATTGAAAATGCAAGGCTATTGGATTCTACGGAATATACAATTAACCGGCAACTTGGATATTTATCATTAAACCAATCTCTCAATAACGACGAAGTATTGGCAGTTGCTTATCAGTATACGGCAAACGGCGTGACGTTTCAGGTTGGAGAATTTTCGACAGATGGGATAGCTGCTCCAAATACCCTAATTCTAAAATTGATTAAGGGGACAAACTTAAATCCTGTTTTCAAGAACTGGCAGTTAATGATGAAAAACATCTATAATTTAAAAGGTCAGCGAATTTCGAGTGAAGATTTTAAACTTGATGTGATTTTTAAGAATGATGCTGTCGGAACGAATGTTAACTATTTGCCCGATGGACCACTTAAAGAGAAAATACTGCTTGGAGTAATGAACCTTGATCGCTTGAACAAGCAACTTGACCCTTATCCAGATGGTATTTTTGATTTTCTGGAAAGGATCACGATCAATTCTTCACGAGGGCGAATCATATTTCCGGTTATAGAGCCGTTTGGTTCAAATCTTGAAAAACAGATGAAAGGTGATGCCGCCGCAATATCAAAATATGTTTTCCGAAGTCTTTACGACAAAACGAAAACGGTTGCTGAGCAGGATGCTGAAAAGAACAAATTCCGGCTAATTGGTAGCTATAAAGGATCTTCGAATACTGAGATATCACTCGATGCAATTAACATAGCACGAGGCTCTGTGAAAGTACTTGCAGGTGGGCGGCAACTTCAGGAAGACGTTGATTTCATTGTCGATTACACACAAGGGAAAGTCAAAATTATTAACCAGGGTTTGCTCGAATCCGGAACTCCGATTTCAATATCTACTGAAAGTCAGGATCTTTTCAGTATGCAGCAAAAAACAATGTTGGGCACACACCTTAACTACGAATTCAGTAAGAATTTCAACCTTGGCGGGACATTGATGTATCTTCACGAAAAACCACTTTACCAAAAAGTGAATTATGGCGAAGATCCTATTTCGAACCTGATGCTTGGTTTGAATGCCTCTTATAATTCAACTTCAGGTTTTATAACAAAGATGGTAAATGCACTCCCCTTTATTAAAACAAAAGAGGAATCAAAGATCGCTATTGAAGCCGAATGGGCAAGGCTGTACCCCGGACATTCGAAGGTAATTTCAAAGGAGGGCGCTGCTTATATCGATGATTTTGAAGGTGCTAATACACCCATTAATCTTAAATCGTTTGTAGGCTGGTACACCGCCAGTACTCCGCAGTCCAATGAGTTGTTCCCCGAAGGTAACCTGATAAATGATTTGGAAAATGGATATAACCGTGGGTTACTTTCATGGTACATCATTGACCCATTTATGCAACGCCGAACAGCTCCGGCGCATCTTTTAGCAGACAAAAAACTTGACGATCACAGGGTAAGGGAAGTATTTCAGTATGAAATTTTCCCCGATCGCCAAACGCCTGCCGGTCAACCAACGAATATCCCAACACTTGACTTATCCTATTATCCTTCTGAAAGAGGTTCTTATAATTATAACGTACTCCCCACAGCGCTTGCCGCTGGTGTTGATTCGAAGGGTAAACTTAAATTGCCTGAAACAAGGTGGGGCGGAATCATGCGAAAAATTGAAACAAGCGATTTCGAAGCTGCCAATGTTGAATATATTGAATTCTGGTTAATGGATCCTTTTGCCATGGACGATACGCTTGGAGTTGTTAATCCGGGTGGTGACCTTTATTTCAATTTGGGAAATATTTCAGAAGATGTTCTGCGTGATGGACGGAAATCATTCGAGCAGGGCTTACCTGCCAATGGCGATACAACTAACGTCGATCACACAGTATGGGGAAGGGTTTCGAAACAGCAGTCGCTTGTTAAAGCATTTGATAATTCTCCTTCGGCACGCGTAAATCAGGATGTTGGACTCGACGGACTTAACTCGAAAGATGAAAGTACTTTCTTTAGTAATTACATCAATAATCTTGGAAATGTTGTTGCGGATAATGATGCTTTGACGTTAGCAAAAAATGATCCGTCAAGCGACGATTACCATTATTTTAGAGGTACTGATTACGATAGAGACAAGAAAGATCTTTTAGAGAGATATAAATATTACGCCCGAACTGAAGGCAATTCTCCAACATCTGCACAATCGCCCGAGAGTTATCCGACTGCTGCAACCTCCATACCTGATGTTGAAGACATTAATGATGACAATACGCTCAATGAAAATGAAGCCTATTTCCAGTATCATCTTAAAATTGACCATAATAACATGGCAATAGGTAAAAATTATATTTCGGATATTAAAGAAGCGAAAGTGACGATGTTGGGTGGTACAACCTCGAATATTAAATGGTACCAATTCAAAATTCCTGTAAGCGCACCCGATAAAGTGATTGGCTCGATCAGCGATTTCAGATCTATACGTTTTATACGCATGTTTCTTAAAGGATGGCAAAGGCCAGTTGTAATGCGTTTTGCAACACTTGATCTTGTGCGTACCAATTGGAGACGTTACGATCAAAACCTAACTGATGATAACAGTATCACAAGTCCCGATACTCAATTCGAAATATCGGCTGTAAATATTGAAGAGAACAGTAGCAAAAAGCCGGTAAGCTATGTCCTCCCTCCTGGGGTAAGTCGCATTATTGATCCGTCGAACGCACAATTGACTCAGTTGAACGAACAGTCGATGGTTTTGCGGGCAGTCGATTTGCAACCAGGTGATGCAAGGGCCGCCTATAAAACAATGCAAATTGATATGCGCAGGTATAAAACCCTGAAACTGGAAGTTCATGCTGAGCAGATGGAAGGTACTACTCTGCGCGATGACGAATTATACCTTTTCGTCAGGCTGGGTTCCGACTATCAATACAACTACTATGAATATGAAATACCTTTAAAGAAAACCCCCCCTGGGCTTTATTCCAGTCAAGTTGATAGTGATAGAGTTGTAGTCTGGCCAAGAGAGAATCAGGTTTATATTCCGCTTGACACACTTGTGCAATTAAAATTGAATAGAAACACAGCAATGCGAAAGGCAGGATCTGGAATAACACTTGAGAATATTTACGAAAGGGTTCTTTCTGGCGTTAACAGCAATAAAAACCTAATTAAAGTGAAAGGCAACCCCGACCTCTCACAAGTGGAAACGGCAATGATTGGTATTCGCAATAAAAGGGGGAAAACACTGGGACCAAAATCTGTGGAGGTGTGGGTTGATGAGTTACGATTAACTAATTTTGAAGAAAAAGGTGGCTGGGCTGCCATTGGTCGCGTATCTGGTAATTTGGCAGATTTGGGCACTTATTCGTTCGCTGGAAGGATAACAACAACCGGGTTTGGGAGCATTGATTCAAAAATGGGTCAACGGACCTTGGATGATACAAAAGAATATGATATCTCTACCAACCTTGAGCTTGGAAAGTTTTTTAAGCCTGAACTGGGAGTTAAAATACCGCTTTACCTAGGTTTTTCAAAATCAGTGGCTACTCCAGAATATTCACCGCTTGACCAGGATGTTACAATGGCTGATGCCCTTGCTACTGCTGGAAGTGCGCATGCCCGCGATTCTATAAAACGAATTTCTCAGACATTTACTACGCGAAGAAGCTTCAATTTAACCAACGTTCAGATCGATAAACCGAATAAAAAAGGGAATCCACAAATTTACGATATTTCGAATTTCTCACTGACTTATTCTCATAATCTGTATGAACATGGGGATATCAATACTGTTCTTGAACAAACAATTAATACACGGGCGCTGTTGAATTATAATTTTGTAAGCCGGCCGGCTCCCATTGATCCATTCAAAAATGTGAAATTTTTAAAATCGCCGGCATTAGCAATTGTACGTGATTTTAACCTGAATTTTATGCCGAGCCAGTTGTCATTCCGTTCTGATCTCAATCGTACCAGCACTACCGTCGAATACCGTAATATCACAAATCCAGGTTTCATACTTCCAAAATCATATCTTAACGATTTTCTCTGGAATAGGTACTACGATTTCCGTTTTGACCTGACCCGCGGACTAAAAATCGATTTCTCTGCTGTCAACACATCAAGGATTAATGAACCACTTGGCTCTTTAGATAAAAACCTTCCAGGATATCAGGCCCGGCGCGATACCATATGGCAAAGTATTCTCGACGGAGGACGGAATACGCATTACCATCATACATGGAACATATCGTATACCGTCCCGATCAATAAATTGCCATTACTCGATTGGACTTCATCATCAGTGATTTACCAGGCAGGATACGATTGGGATGTGGCTCCAATCACAAAGAGCAAGTATGTAGTTGGAAACACTATAAGTAATTCCAGCGCTATTCAGTTAAATGGACAGGCTGATCTTATTCGGCTATACAACCGCAATCCTTACCTTAAAAGAGTGAACCAGAAGTATGGCGAATTTAGTCGCGGTAGGCGCGATGCTCAGACACGTGGACAAAATGCACCAATTAGTACGACTTCACCAAAAAAATTCAAGGATGGAAATGCTGTATTAAAAAAGAATACTCCGCAATCGGTCTTTCATAAACTTGGAACCATAAATGTAACTGTAAGGGCAACTGATGAAAAGGGTAAAGTAATCAACGGTCAAACTAAGATTATCAACGAGAACCGCCTAATGTTCACCCCCGAAATGGATAGTCCGAAAGCCATTGTTGAAGTCACTGCCGGAAAAGATAAAGATGTCAAAGAAAGTTTGCACCTCGATGAATACGTGGCACGTTTTCTGATGATGCTGTACAATGTAAATATTTCATATACAGAAAATAACGGAACGAGCCTCTATGGTTATTTACCTGGTACTAATTTTCTGGGATCATCTAATTACGAAAGTTCAGATGGGAATACACTTCTTGCTCCCGGATTACCTTTTATTCTTGGTCATCAAAGTGCCAATTTTGGACAGCTGGCTGCCCAAAGAGGATGGATTTCAAAAGATACCATTCTAAATAAGCCATATATGCTTAGTACGAATACAAGGTTGAACATCAGGGCTAAACTAGTTCCTTTACCCGATTTGAAGATCGATATCAATGCGAATCGGAGTTTTTCGAGCAACTCTTCTGAATTTCTGATTTATAATAATCAAAACGGGTGGGGAAGTTATAATAAATCGTACAATGGAAACTTTACAATGACAATTGTTTCAATTGGGTCATCGTTTGAAAAGCTTGGAACATCTGCTGTTCAAAACTCAAATGTGTGGAATAAGTTTGGACAAAACCGAGAAGTGATTGCCCGACGTCTTGATCAAGCGAGAATTGCAAATCCAAATTTTGGATATGCTCCCGGCTCAATTGACGCGGTTACCGGTTATCCGGCTGGTTACGGACCCTCTGCACAAGAGGTCTTGATACCAGCGTTTTTGGCTGCATATTCAGGTGTAAGTGCTGATAAGGTGTCGCTTAGCCCGTTCCCGTCAGCTAAATTTATGATGCCTAACTGGCGTATTCAGTATTCTGGTGTCGTAAATAAAATCACGGGCCTTAAGGATGTAATGAAGTCGATGAGCATTACACACGATTACCGTTCAACTTACAGTGTTGGTTCCTATATATCTAATCTTAATTACAAAACTGAAACTGATGGATATAGTTATGTTTTAAATGCGGATAATAATTTCCTTCCGAAATATGATATTGCAACAATCAACATTAACGAAACGTTTAATCCGCTTTTTGATATCGACATTACCTGGCTCAATAATGTTACGTCTCGTATCGAGTATCGGAAAACAAGAAATGTAATGCTTAGTCTTACAAATAACCAGGCGATGGAACTTTATAATAATGAGGCAAGTCTTGGTCTGGGCTATCGTTTTGAAAATATGAAGTTGTTCATAAAGACGAAAACCTCGCAGAAAGCTTTGAATAACGATTTGAATGTAAGGGCTGATATAACTTATGGAAAGACTAAAACGGTACTTCGGAAACTGATGGAAGAAAATGACCAAATCACGGCTGGACAAGAATCTTTTTCGATTAAATTTTCGGCTGATTACAATCTAAGTGAGGTTTTTATCGTGCGGCTATTTTACGATCGGATTGTGAATAGTCCGTTTATTTCGAATGCTTACCGGACGACAAATGCGAATTTTGGTCTTAGTTTCAGGTTTACGCTGACACAGTGAGGATACTCTCTTCCTGCTTCCAGGGTAAGTCCCTTGAAAAAATTGAGTTAAATGAAACAAGAGATGCCTGACTTCCTTTTTGGAAACAGAATCATATCAGATACTATTATCCGGATGCTAATTCAGAATGATTAAAAATCGCTAACGACTAAAGAAATAATAAAGTGTTACTGCATAACCTAAGGAAAGGAGTTGTCGAGGCTGGATGTGATGAAGCTGGCCGGGGTTGTTTGGCAGGACCTGTATTTGCCGCCGCAGTTATCTTACCCGAACATTTTTATTCCGAATTGCTGAACGATTCGAAGCAACTAACCGAAAAACAACGTTACGAACTTAGACCTATTATCGAGGAAGAAGCCATTGCCTGGGCTATTGGTATGTATGATCATCTTGAAATCGATAAGGTCAATATATTGAATGCTTCAATCTTCTCGATGCACCGGGCTTTAGATCAGCTTTCTGTTCTTCCAGAGCATATCATTGTAGATGGAAACAGGTTTAAACCTTATCGGGATATTCAATACACGACTGTCGTAAAAGGGGATGGCAAATACCTTTCGATTGCAGCCGCATCTATTCTTGCCAAAACTTACCGTGATGATTTCATGCTCTCCCTTCACGAAAGATATCCTGAATATGGATGGAATCAAAATAAAGGATATCCCACATCCTTTCACCGAATAGCATTATCAAAATTTGGAATTACCCCCTTTCACCGCAAGAGTTTTAAACTTTTCGGTGCCCAATTATCCTTTGATTTTGGCATATGAAATATTGGAAATATTGTGAGTTAAAAATCGCCATGTTATTAGAATAAAATGGTTTTCTTGAGGTAATATTACTAATAAATCTTGTGTTGAATTTCAATTAACAATTTGATAATTGTTGAAAAAAGAATTCAATATCAGCTTATTGATATAATTGGCACCAATAAATTGCTGCTTTATTCTCAAACTTAAATTGCTGTAGTCTATTGCTATGTTTACATATCGTATCTATTCGCCCATTGATTAAAGGTTACTTTCATTTTATCTTCTCCATAGTATGTGTAATGTATATGTAAGGTTTGTGTAATATTGCTGTAATATATTTACAGAAAGAATACTAAAATCTTATATAAACTATACTTAAACTAAGAAGAAGGTATATCAAAATGAAATAGTTGTTGAAATGCTGTAATTTAATTGGCAATTACTCAAGCTTTATAAAGGAACAAAAGTTAGTGCGAATTTTTGTTCGCTACCATCTGATAGGGCAACCTGTTTTCAATAGTCATATTAGTAATAAATAAATTTTTACTTCGTGTTGCGAAATGGAAACAAGATGTTAATATTTACGTATTTTTGTTAAGGATTAATTCCGGTCCTTAAGATTTCTTCCAAAAATATTGTGTGTTCATTTTGAATTATTTGTGTCTTCGATATTTCAATAAAAACTAAAACTAAAACACGTAAGTAATGGCTAAAATATAATGTCGTATTTGTTGCCAAAATTATTCAACACAGACGACAATCGTTCTTTGAGATTCTGAAAACAGAGATAGGCATCAAAACTCAGCCATTGATATTTTAT
>Ga0118677_10002068_pt1 | contig 41147 bp, 29 predicted proteins | sample AliMusrvi5mmetaG_FD_86154 | JGI IMG/M metagenome (GOLD analysis project Ga0118677, IMG submission 86154)
GAAGGTCGGGGAAAAGGCCACCGTGGAGATGGCCAGAGGTCCCCGGGAGTAGCTCATCGTCAAGGTCGGGCCCGGCGCTTAAGGGCGATTGTCCTTAGCCCAGGAACTCAAGGAACGCGCCCGGCAAGCGGGCGCCGACATCGCGGGCATCGCTGCGGCCCAGCCCGCGCCCCAGGCCGCTTTCCTGCAGGATTGGCTCAAGGCGGGCCTGGCCGGGTCCATGGGCTTCTTCCAGCGCGACGCGGTCGTCCGCCAGGACATCCGGCGTTGGTACCCCCAGGCGCGATCGGTCCTTGTCTGCGGGTTCAGCTACGGCCGCGCCGTTGCCGCCCCTGCCGGCCCGGGTCAGGGCCGCATCGCGCGCTATGCTGTCCATGAGGATTACCATGTGGCGCTCAAGAGCCGCATGGACGGCGTCCTGGCCTGGCTGCGGCAGCAGGGCGCCGACGGCCGCGTATTCGTGGACACCAGCCCGGTCCTGGAAAGGCTCTACGGCGCGGCCGCCGGCCTGGGCTGGATAGGCCGAAACTGCCTGCTCATATCGCAATCCATCGGCTCGTATTTCTGCATCGCCGGCCTGGCCGTGGACCGGGAGCTGGAGCCGGATGGCCCGGCCCCGGACCTCTGCGGATCCTGCGGGAAATGCCTGCAGGCCTGCCCCTCGGGAGCCTTGGCCGAGCGCAGGCTCGACGCCAGGCTGTGCTCCGCTTATCTGAGCATCGAGCACAAAGGCAGCATCCCCGCGGAACGGCGCGCGGGGATGGGCCTCTGGGTGGCGGGCTGCGACCTCTGCCAGGAAGCCTGCCCTTGGAATACCTGCGCTGCGCCAAAAGGCGCGCTCAAACCCCTTCTGCCAACACAGTTGCCATTGGATGAGTTGACGGCTTTAGACGAGCCGGGCTTCAAGAAGATCTTCGGCGCCACGCCCCTGCTGCGGCTCAAGCGCCGCGGCCTGGCGCGCAATGCCTTGCTGGCCATGGGCAACTCCGGAGAGGCCGATTTCAGGGAGGCCTTGGAACGCGGCGGCGCGGACCCGGACCCGGTCCTCCGCGAGGCCGCGCTCTGGAGCCTGGCCCGTTGTTGCAAGCGAATAGAAATGTCCGCTTTTCCGTTTTTTAGAAGTGTCCGGTCGTTGGACTGAGAAATAGAGCCTTCATAGGCCGGTCCTCTTTCTTTTTGCTTCTTTTTCTTTCTGTGGATGGCTGTGCATATCGGTGGATAAGATGCGCAGAGAACTCCGACGCGCGGACGCGCGCCGGAGTCCCGGCCCGCGCAGCGGGACGGCAGAACCACTGATGCTGGCGTAATTGGTTCTGTAATCCGAGGCTTCATATGCCTCGGTGATTGAGCAGCGGCAAGGCCACATGATGCGGCCCGATAAAGAACCGCCGCCAGGGGTGATCCTTGGCGGGAATGGAGCCCACGCCCTTGGAGTCGTCCTTGCGTTGCTTGGCCGCAGAAGGCTGGGCTTGTAGAAAGGGCCGATAGGGCCGCTTTTCAATGGGCTTGAAGTTGAGGTAGGCGCCCTTGAAACGCAGATGTGTCGTCCCGTCCAGGCGAACTTCAACCTCCACCCGGTCGCCAGGACTGACCCGCACCGGCTGGTGCCCGAGCACCTGGAAAAATTTGTTGACGTAACGCAGCGTGTAATCGTTGAACACGGTCCGCGTGCTGCGCAAAGACAGGATCTCGGCCAAACGATGCTCTGCAAGCAGCTTCCTATGCGCATCTGTGGTGTTGGCCGCTTCGACTGAGAATCTGGTGTTGTGGCCGTCAAAGTAGCCTTGGTCCAAGAAATGGTTTCCATCCTCTATGCTGCACGCGCCGGCCAAGCGCAGCTCACGGACCAAGCGGTGCTGGTGGGTCTTGAAGCCGCGCTCCACACGCCCTTTGGCCTGGGGACTATGCGCGCAGATGACCTCGATGCCCAGTTCCGTCATGGCTCGGGTGAACTGGGTCATGGGATGTTCGTCACGCAATTGCTCATCTACATCGGCCTGCCGGTTCACCTTATAGATCGAATCTTTATCTACGTAGAAAGCCTGGGGTCGTCCATAACGGCGCAGGTATACCTGCGCCAAACGCATGAGGGTCAGGGTGTCTTCCGACTTAGCAAAGCGGCCTAGCAACACCCTGGACGTGGCATCGTCCACGAAAGGGATCAGTGTGCACCGAGGGCCTCGTCCTTCAAACCAATCATGGTCTGACCCGTCCAACTGCACCAGTTCACCCACACAGGATCGGCGAGGGCGCCATGCCCGATGAAAAGGCTTATGCCGCTTGGGACGCCACAGACCATCCTTCATCATTCCTCGGCGCAGGGCATAGGTCGACAAGGAAAGACCATGACGTTCCAGAAGCTTCTCATTGGCGAAGGTAGGCCCAAAGTCGTGATAATGGGCCGCCACGAGCTTCAGGGCACGCTCCCGCAGCCCTATGGCCAGCTGATGGTTCGACGGCCTGCCTCGCAGCCCATGACACATCCCGCGGGCCCCTTGCACCGCCACGCGGCGGCACAGTCGCCTTACTTGCCGTGTGCTGCGTTTGATCTGTTCAGCGGCCTGTTGCTGCTGTATTCGCCCTTCCAGGACATCTCGGATTACTCGCAGTCTGTCGATTTCACGCATGCTCAGCCCTATTACTTCGGTGTCGTCCATCCCATGAGGGTACCCCAAAAGCGGACATTTCTAAAAAACGCAGACCGGACATTTTAAAAAAATTTCTACACGTCAGGAATGCTATTGACTAATTCCATATGAGGGGGTACAATTCTTGTATGAAAAAAGAACTTCATGCGCATGGAGCCGTTCTGGCCTCCCTTTTTTTGACAGCCTTCGCCGGCGCCGTCTTTTCGGCTGTACCTCAGGTCCACGCCAGCGCACTCTTCACGGGGCCCATATCGTCCGGCAGGATACTTAATTCCGGGGATAGCGTTTATTCCCAGGATGGCGCTTATTATCTGACGATGCAAAAGGACGGGAATTTGGTCTTGTATAGGAAAAGTGGGGGAGCCCAGCTTTTCGCCTCTAATACGAGCCAGTTCCCCGGCGCTATCGCCGTCATGCAAGCCGATGGCAACTTCATCATCTCCTATAAGAATAAGACGGTCTGGGCCACCCACACCAACGGGCATGCAGGCGCGTACGGGGTGGTGCAAGTTGATGGGACTTTTGTGATCTATTCTGGGCACCTGGCTCTATGGTCTTCCGGATACGGCGGCCTTATTAAGCAGCCGGTTTCCTATGCGGCGCTGGATGCCTACGCGGCATCGCGCAGCGGCGACGTGGGGCTTGCCGTCTTCAGCGCCACGGGCTCGCTGCACGAATATCATTCGAATGTGCTCATCCGCACGGCCTCCATCATCAAGGTCGGAATTCTCGCGGCCCTCATCGACAAAGCCGCCCGCGGACACCGTGGTCTGACCACGGCCGAGCAGAATCTGGCAAGTAACATGATCCGTATCAGCGACAACAACGCTGCGACCGCCCTCTGGAACGAGGTCGGGGGCGCGAACGTGATCGCGTTTCTACGTTCGATCGGGATGAGCTCCACCAAATCCGACCCCACGTCCCCGGGTGCCTGGGGCTATACGCTCACGACGGCGCATGATTTCGCCGTGCTCGCCGCGGCCCTGTTTAACCGTAAGATCGCGACTTCGGCACTCTGCAACTACGAGCTGTCCCTCATGACGCAGATCGTCAGCTATGAGGCTTGGGGGATAAAGCCCCCGCTCCCGCCGGGGACCGGGGTCGCCTTCAAGAATGGATGGTATCCCGAGTATGGTTCCGTCTGGCGAGTCAATTCCGTCGGGATCGTGTCCGCGGATCAGCCGTATATGTTGGCCGTCCTAACCCGCTACAACGTGAACCTGGGGGAGAATTACGGGATCGATACGATCCAGCATCTTTCCTTCCTGGCCTACCAGGCTCATGCGAACGCCACCCAAAAATGATCCAGCCGTAAAAACTGGTGCGCCCGCCAGGGATTGAACCTGGACTGTGAGTGCCAAGTACGGCCCCAACCCGTATTGGCGCTACGCCTGCCTAGTGAAGAAGTTTTGTAGAATCAACGCTTCCGGGGCATAGCTCAATTGGCAGAGCGCATGGTTTGGGACCATGAGGTTCTCGGTTCAACCCCGAGTGCCCCGAATCGTTTTTTTCCTGAGATATGCGCATCTGGGACATCCCGCCACGGCTCCTGTGCCGGAACCATCTCCTGGGAGAGCACCGAGAGCTCCACGCTATCTGGAGCGTGATCACGAAGGGAAAAAAGGGCTACTCCCGCCACCCCGAGACCTTGCGCTGGCGGGGCCGGCTCAAGGCGCTATTCGCGCGGCATGAACTCGAGGTTGCGGAGATGCTGCGCCGCGGCTACCGGCACCAGAGTCCCCTGTCTCGGCGATCCGCCACAGGCCAAGGCCGACAGACCCGGTTCGTGGATTCCTTGCGGCGGCAGAGGCAGCTTTTGCGCGGCAAAGGCTGCGCCTGCCAGGTCCGCCAAAGCCAATCGTCACATTCTTTCTGAATCTGTGGTTGGACAGTTCTGTCGTGTTGACCACGCCTTTGGCGCGGCGGTGGCCGTCCTTCTACGCGCCTATGAGCGCGATCAATGCCCTGGCGATAACCGCTGCGTGGCGCCCTGCAACAGCGTGAAAGCAGTGATAAGCTGTTTCATGCTCTCTTGAACCTGGGCCACGTTCCCGACGATGAGGAACATCTTGAAGCTATACGCCCGCCCGGGCTGGACATCCGAGCCTTTATAGTCGAACGTCATGTTCCACTTGGTTACCAGGCCATGCGCCGTAGGCAGAACAACCGTGGCGTATGCATTGGGGTGGTTGATTTCCGGAAGGTCGGGGCTGTAAATCCCGAGGCAGAATCTCCCGTCCGGAGTCCCCACGATGATGGGCAGCGGTTGCGACCACCATTTTTTCTCCCCTAAGGACGGCGCGCCCCGCAAAGTCGCGCCATCATAGGTCCAGAACTTCGAGAACATCCCGGGCATGTACCCGGTCAAGGCTTCAAATAGGGCCTTGGTGTGATGCTCATCGGGTGGAGTGACGAAGTTCACAAGATAGGAAATCACATTCGGTTTCCCGGCAAAGCCGACCGTGATATTCTTGCTCAGCCTGTGATTGGATAGTATCGTCTTATTGACCGCGCCGTTGACGCAGCGGCGGCCGTCCTTCTCGCCGGGCGCGAGCCAGAATCCCATCTGGCTCGTCGTCAACAGTACGTTGGTGCCCTGCTTTAATATGGCCAACAGCCTGCTGGTGCTGGTCGACCCGCCCCCATCATGCGCCGAGCCCGCTTCGGTGGGATTGAAGCACTCTCCTCCTCCGTCAAAGTCGCTGGCCGACTGCAGAAGCCGGCCGTGGTCGTTGCTGTTGATGAATTCCACGCCTTTCCAGTTCAAGGAGTAGATGGCCCCCGCGAATTTGGATGCGGTCTTGATGACCAACGGACTGCCGTCGAACATGCCGCTGATCGTGGCGTCTCCGTTGATGCGGGGGCTATTGTCGACGATGGTGATGGCCAGCGCCCTGCTGCCGCTGCCGTTCGCGTTGGCGGCGCTGATGACGGCCGTGAAGCTCCCCGTCTTGGCCGGCGTGCCTGCGATGACCCCGGTCTGCGTGTTGACGCTCAATCCCATGGGCAGGCCGGCGGCATTGAAGCTGGTCGGGCTGTTGGTTGCCGTGATGCTGTATCGGAACTCCGTGGTCAAGCTCCCCACGGCTCTGGCGCCGCTGGTGATGCGCGGCGAATCGGTGGCGGCAAGCGACTGGCCGCAGAAGGCAAGGGTCCAGCCGACCACTGCGCAGACCACAAGGACAGTCCGATGAGCGATCTTCATAAGCCTCCGTGCTTCACGTCATTATATGATTTTCTTGTCGTATTTCTGCGCGGACCGCTCCCGTCGTCTTGCTTTGCCGCGGCGCAGCCGCTCGATCTCTTGCAGGCGCCGCGAAGTCTCGGGCGACACCGCCATCTCGACGCGGTCCACCAGCTCGCGCAAGGCCAGGAACCGGTTCACCGTCCGGCGCCGCTCCCTCTGCACGCGCACGCGCAGGTCCAGGGGAGGATAGTAAAGCTGTACGCAGTTGGCCGTCTTGTTGATCTTCTGCCCGCCCTTGCCGCCGCCCCGGATGAAGCACTCTTCGATGAGCCGCACGTCGATGCCCAGCCGTGCGATGCGGGCTTTGAGCTCTTGGAGTTTTGCCGCGGAAACGTCGAACGTCTCGTTAAGGTTCACGGCCGTGCAGACGGTCCAGCTCGCGCTGCAGCTCATCCATCTGATCGAGCAAGTCCACGATGACCGAGCCGGCGAAAACGTCTATGTCCAGGCTCAGGCACAGCCTCTGCAGGCGCCGCAGCCGTGCCAGCCGGGCCGGCGACGCCTCCGGCTCCTCGGGAAGCTCGTCCCAGGCCACCGCGCCGCAGCGCAGGCATTCTTCGAGGAAGGCCTGCTCGATCTTCATGAGCTGCGCCAGCTCGCGTATGGAATGTTCGGGCCTCATGCGCCGGCCTCCCGCATTTCCTTGAACAAACGTTCCATCTTCTCGTTGGTCCGCTCCGGGATGTCTATCCGGACCTTGGCATAAAGGTCCCCGCGCGCGCCGCCCTCCTTGGCCAAGCCCCGCCCCGCGACGCGCAGGCGCCGGCCGGCATGAGTTCCGGCCGGGATGCGGATGCGCAGCGGGCCCTCCAAGGTGGGGACGGAGACCTCCGCGCCTAGGGAGGCCTCCCACGGCATTACGGTCACCGTCGTCTCCAGGTCGCTGCCCGAGACCTGGAACTGCGGATGAGGCAGGAATCTTATCCTGAGAAACAGGTCTCCGGCGGGGGCGCCGCCCGCGGCCGGGCCGCCTTGCCCGCGCAGGCGCAGCTTGGCGCCGTCGCGGATGAGCTTGGGCAGGTGGACCGTGATGGATTTCTCCTGCTTGGTCTCGCCCACCCCGCCGCAGGCCGGGCAGAAGCCGGCGCCCCTGCGGCCCGTGCCGCGGCAGGCGGGACAAAGGACCGGCGCGAGCAGGGACAGCTTCTTGTCTCCGCCCTGGAGAGCGTCCTCTAAAGTGAGCGGCAGTTCCGCCTCCACGTCCTGGCCTTGGCGGGGGCCGGGCGTGAACGCATCATCGCCGCGGAAGCCGCGGTCCGAGGCTTGCCCGAAGAGCGACTCGAAGAAATCGCTGAAGCCGGAAAAAGACTCGGCGCGCGGGCCGGGCCGGGTTTGGCGCTGCTGTCCTGCGCCGGCGGGCGCCTGCTCCGCCTGCCAGTCCGGGCCGAGCCGGTCGTATTTCCCTCTCTTCTCGGAATCGGAAAGGACCTCGTAGGCCTCGTTGATCTCTTTGAACTTCTCCCCGGCGCGGGCCTTGTCCTGTTGCGAGTGCAGGTCCGGGTGATGCTGTTTGGCGAGGCGTCGGTAGGCCTGCTTGATCGCATCCGCGGAGGCGTCTTTCTTCACGCCCAAAATAGCGTAGTAGTCTTTAAAATCGATTGCCATGGCCTGGTGCTGAGTGATTTATGATAGCAAAACCCCAGCGGCGGCCGGGCGCGACATTGAAAACGTCTCCGCCACCTGCTATCATCTTGCGTGCACTTCTTGCTTCATGACGCGCCGAGAAGGAGAAGCGATACTTGCATCGTCTTCTAATCGTCCTGTCCGTTTTTGCCGGCGCCCTTTGCCCCGCGTCCGCGCGCGTCCACCCTGCGCGGCAGCGCTATGACATCTTCTACAGCTCCGGCACCGACCTGGCCGTTCTGCGCGCGCGCCGGGAGACCCTGGCCGCCGCGCTGGGGCCCCGCGTGGCCAGGAGCCTGCGCGTCGTCCAGTCCGACGGCGCCTATCAGCTGGTCTATCTTCGGCGCGGCACCGCCTCCGGCGCCCGCGCCACGGCCGCGGCGCACGTCCGCATCCTGCGCTGCAAAGGCCTCGGCGCGGCCGAGCCCGTGCCGGCGCGGCCGTGGTTCGAGGCGGTCGACAGCAGCAGCCGGACCGCCAGCCCGGTCCCGGCCCAGGACGCCGATAAGGCCCAGGCCACCGAACGCCGCAGCCTTGAGGCGCTCGTGGACGAACACCTCAAGGAGCTGCGCCGCGAGGGACGCATCTCCCCGGACGAGCGCATGGCCTGGTATGTCTATGATTTCACCACCGGCGAGAAGCTCGTGGAGATCAATACGGGCCTGCAGCTGCAGGCCGCCAGCCTCATCAAGCCCTTCGTCGTGCTCGCCTTCATGGACACGGTCAAGGACGGCAAGCTCGTCTACGACGCGCAGAGCCGTTATCACCTGGAGCGCATGATCCAGCATTCCGACAACTCCGCGACCGACTGGGCGATGCGGCGGCTGGGCGGTCCGGCCGCGGTGCAGGCCCTGCTGCGCCGCCATTATGGGAGCCTGCTTTCGGATGTTGCGGTCGTGGAGTACATCGGCCGCGGCGGCCGGACCTACCGCAACAAGGCCTCGGCGCAGGATTACAGCCGGTTCCTCCTGGCGCTTTGGAAGAACGAGCTTCCTGGCTCGGTCGAGATCAGGCGCCTCATGGCCTTGCCCAAGCGCGACCGCCTGCTCACGGGCGCCCGCCTGCCCGAGGGCACGGAGGTCTTCAGCAAGACCGGCAGCACCAGCCGGCTCTGCGGCGACATGGGAGTTCTCCTGGCCAAGGGCCCGGACGGCCGACAATACGCATACACCTTGATCGGCATCATCGAGAAGCAGCACCCGGCCCGCCATTACCTGCGCTGGCTGAAGGCGCGGGGCAACGTGATACGCGAGATGTCCGGGCTGGTGTACCGTGTCATCGGCCAGATGCACGGTTTTTCCTCGGCCCAATAATGGAAACCGATTCCCGGCGCGCGGACGGGCCGGCGCGGGCCTATGAGCTCCTGGCTCCGGCCAAGGACCTGGCCTGCGGCTTGGCGGCGCTGGAGTGCGGAGCGGACGCGGTCTATATCGGCGCGCAGAGCCTCGGCGCGCGCCAGGCGGCGGGCAACCCGCGCCGCGATGTGGCCCAGCTCATCACCCGGGCGCATCTCTTCCGGGCCAAGGTCTATGCCGCGGTCAACACCATGCTGAACGACGCGCAGCTCCCGGAGGCCCGCCGCCTGATTACCCAGCTCTACGAAGACGGCGTGGACGCGGTCATCATCCAGGATTTCGGCCTCCTGGAGCTGGGCCTGCCGCCCGTGCCCTTGATCGCCAGCACGCAGATGCATAACGCGACGCCGCAGGGCGTGGCCTTCCTGCGCGACGCGGGCTTTACGCGCGCCATCCTGGCGCGCGAGCTGTCCCTCCCGGATATCGCCCGCATCGCCGCCGCGGCGCCCGGCATCGAGCTGGAGGCCTTCGTGCACGGCGCCCTGTGCGTTTCCTACAGCGGGCGCTGCTACCTGAGCTACGCCCTGGGCGGCCGCAGCGCCAACCGGGGGGAATGCGCCCAGCCCTGCCGCAAGCCTTACACGGTCCGGGACGCTTCGGGCCGGACCCTGGCCGAGCGCTGCCACGCTTTGTGCCTGAAGGATCTCGACTTGTCCGCCCATCTGGGAGCCCTGATGGCGGCAGGCGTGACCTCTTTCAAGATCGAGGGGCGGCTCAAGGACGCGGCCTATGTGAAGAACGTGGTCCTGTGGCATCGCCGCGCGCTCGACGCCGCTTTGTCCCGGACGGGAGGCCGGAAGGCCTCTTCCGGCGCGGTCGTTTCGGATGTCAAGCCGGAGCTGGCCAAGACCTTCAACCGGGGGCACACCACCTATTTTCTCAACGGCCGCGACGCCGGGATGCACGCCCACGCGGTCCCCGGCTTCCTGGGCGAGCCGGCGGGGACCGTGCGCCTGGTGCGCGGGAACCGCGTCGACTTGGAGGAGCGCCCGACCCTGCACGCCGGAGACGGGCTCGCCTATCTCGACGCCCAGGGCCGCCTGTGCGGGACGCCGGTCAACAAGGTGGAGGACGGCGCGATCTGGGTGGAGAACGCGAGGGGCCTGGCGCGAGGGATGCGGCTTTTCCGGAACCACGACCGGCTTTGGCTCAAGGCTTTGGACGCGGCGCACATCGAGCGCAAGATGGGCGTGGCCCTGGAACTGCGGGCCAGCGGGACCGGCCTCCAGCTCAAGCTCAAGGATGAAGATGGGGTCGAGGCCGGCGCGTCGGCTTCCTGCGAGAATGCCGCGCCCCGGGACGCGGCGGCGGCCCAGAGCACGCTGGCGCGGCAGCTGGCAAAGCTGGGGGGGACTCCTTTCCTGGCGCAGAAGGTCGCGCTTCCGGCCCAGGCGATTTTCGTGCCGGTGTCGGTCCTTAACGAGCTGCGGCGCAACGCCGTGGCGGCGCTCATCCAGGCCAGGCTTCGGTCGCATCGGCGCGGCCAGAGAGCCCCGGCCCGGGCCGAGGCGTCTTATCCGGAGACGGAGCTAGGGTTCGAGGCTAATGTCGCCAACCATGCGGCGGAGAAGTTCCTGCGCGCGCACGGTGTCAAGTCCCTGGCGCGCGCCGTGGAGAACGGACCGATGCCTCCGAGCGCGCGCGTCATGACCTGCAAGTACTGCCTGCGCCACGCCTTGAAGTCCTGCGTCAAGGGGCAAGCGGCGCAGCCGCTGTTCCTGGACGACGGAGAGGGCGTGAGACTGCGCCTGGAGTTCGACTGCAAGGCCTGCGTGATGGAGGTCTACGTTCAGAATCCGGGGCCGCTCGCCCCGCGCACGAAGGCCGCCAGCGCCCGCACCGCGCGGTCCGCGGACCGGAACACCGGCAGGCCGCGCCGCCGCGCCTCTTCCACGTAAGGGTCGTAGAGCGAGCCGCAGGCCACGCAGAACACCACCGGCTTGGCGGAGGCTTTGGCCATCTCGCCCAGCCGCGCGGCGAAGGAGCCGTCCAGCCCTTCTTCCGGCAGGGTCTTCATCAAGGGCGTCATCGGGATGATGGCGGCCAGCAAGGCGTCCACCGCGGGCGAGGCCAGCGCCGATTCCGCCACCTCTATGAGGGGCGCGTCTCCCGCCATGGGAGTCAAGTCCAGCGGATTGTGGGCGTCCACGATCGAATCCAGCCGGTGCCGCGCCAGGATGTCGCCCAGGCGTTGGGTCAGGGCCGCATCCGGCGCGGCCATCTGCACCGGCCCGCCCGGCAGGATGTTGTCGGCCATGCCGGCCGTCTCGAACCCCGCGTTGCCCAAGACGAACAGGCGCCCTGGTCCGGGGGCGCGGCCGTGGCAGAAGCAGGCCACCTGCGCCCAATCCTCGAACTCGTCGAAGTCCTCCGCGAGCCAGGCGCCGGCATCGCTCAATATCGCCCGCGCCGCCACGAAGTCGCCGGCGATGGACGCCGTATGTCCCATCACCGCCGCAGTCCCGGCCGGGGTGCGGCCCGCCTTGTAAATGATGACGGTTTTGCCCAGGCCGCGCGCCTGCCTCACGGCGCGGGCCAGCTTCAAGCCGTCGCCTTGCTGGAGCCCCTCCAGGTACACCAGGACGACCTTGACCGTCTCGTCCTGCGCCAACTGCTCCACGTAGTCGCAGACGGTCACGTCCATCTGGTTGCCCACGGTCACGCAATAGGCCGGCTTGAGCCACGCCAGCTTGCTCAGCGTGGAGAGGACGAAGGCCCCGCTCTGGCTGATGAAGGCGGCGCGCGCGTGAGCGGGGTTTTCCGCGGTCCCGATGGCGAGTCTTATCTTGGGGATGAAGAAGGTGTTCACTTTGGCCGGCAGCGATACGATGCCCAGGGAATTGCCGCCCGAGACCGCGAAGTCAGGGTTGGTCCTGCGGCCCGCGGCGATGATGGAGAGGACCTCGTCCTTGAGCCCTTCGCTGCCGGACTTTTCACCCATCCCTCCGGAGATGAGCACCACGCCGCGGACCTTGCCGGAAGCGGCCGCGTGCAGGAGCAGTTTCGGAACCTCGGGCGAGGGCACGGCCACCACGAACATGTCCACGGGATCCGGGAATTGCGCGGGGTCCGCATAGCAGCGGGCTCCGTCGATCTCCCCGGGAGAGTCCTTGAGCACGAAGAGCCGGCCGCGGTCGAAGCCGGCCTCCAGCACGTTGTTGAGGATGATGCGGCCCAAGTTCATTTTCTTTTCGCTCACGCCGGCCACCGCCACGGTGGCGGGCTTGAGCAAGGACCAGACGGCCTTGGGGGACGGGCAGTCGCGCGCGGCGGAGGCCGCCTTCCGGAAGCGCAGGACTCCGTCCAGAGCCACGATGCGGCCTTCGGAGACGGCCAGGGGATTGATTTCGACCTCCTCGATGGCCCAGGGCGAGGCGCCGCCGTCGCAGAAATGTCCCAGGAGCTTGAGGAATCCATCCAACCAGACCCGCATGCTCGCGTCTTCGGCCAGGCGCTTGCCGCCGCGCACGCGGCCGCTGACGTAGCGCCAGATCCAGGCTCGGTCGAGGAAGCGCTGCCAGCCGCCGTCGCCGGCGACGAGTTGGACCGCGGCGATGGAAGGGGAGAAGCCGGGCTTGAGGGCCGAGGTGAGGCCCTCGGCGTCGGTGCCGCCGACGCCCAGCGTCAGGATGGGGCCGAAGGCTTTGTCCGCCCGGGCGCCCAGCATGATCTCCTGGCCCAAGGAGAATGCCGCATGGGGGACGAATTCGCAGACGAGGAGGCCATCGGCCTCCGGGAACCGGGCCTGCATCTCGCCCAGGCTCGCCGCGGCCTGGTCCTTGGCGCAGACCTTGACCCCTCCGGCTTCGGTCTTGTGCAGGGTCTTGTGCGAGCAGACCTTGAGCACGACCCGGTCGCCGGGAAGTCCGGCGAGCCGGCGGGCGAGGTCGGGCCCCGCGAAGAAGCGCCTTGGCGTGGCCAAGCCCAAGAGGTCCAATAAGTCGTAGACCTCGGCCTCGGACAGGGCCCAACGCCCCTGGGCCGCGGCGCGGCCCAGGAGCGACGCTATCTGGTCCAGCGGTTCCATCCGCTGCGGTGCGGCTACTTCTTCTCGGCGGGCGGCGGGGGCGGCGCCATCATGCTGGAAGCGGCAGCCATGGAGCAGCGCCGGCACAGGGAGTGCCGGACGTGGCCGAACGTGGCGCAGAGCAGGCCCAGGAGTCCGATGAGCACGAGTATGCTGCCCAGCACGTCGCCGATGCGCTTGATGCAGGCGCTGGTCTCCTTGACCGCCTGGGTCAGCACCCAATAGCCCAGCACCGCGACCACGGCGTAGATCGCGCCGGCCATGAGGCCGCCGGCTCCATGGCAGCAGCCGCCGCCCATCATGGGCGCGTGCATCGGCATGCCCTGGGCCAGCGCGGCCGCGGGCAAGGACAGCAAGGATACGGTCAGCAGTCGTTTTATCATGAGACCTCCTAAGTGTTTATTAAGCCGTTTTCCCGACGATGCGGCACCATTCCAGGACCGCCTTCAGCTGGGCCGGCCCGTCAAGGCCTGCCTCTTCGAGCACCTTATCCCAACTCCCGCTGCCCAAGAACCGGTTCTTGCGGAACGAATGCAGGGTGCTGCGCAGGCCTTCCTGCGAATGCACCCAGCGCGCCATGGTCGGCCAGGTGTAGTCCGTGATGGCCATGGCTCCGCGGGCCAGGCGGGCGGGGTAGATCGTCTCCTGCTCGCCGAGGGGCAGAAGGTCGAAAAGCTCCGCGCTGGAGACGTAGAACACGTTGACCGCGACGCCCTGCCGGTCGAGTTCCGGAAGCACGTGGCGGGCGAACAGGAGCGCCACGGCGCAGCCTTGCAGGACCACGGTCGCGTCGGTCTTGTCGCTGCGGCGCCAGGCGTAGAGGCCTTTGGCCGCGGCATGCGCGGGCGGCAGGCGCAGGGTCGCGCGGTCGGGAACGATCTCGGCGGGCCGGGCCACGAACGGCGCCAGCACGGCGGGCCGGGCTTTTAAGCCCGCGACCAGCAGGGGCCAGACTTCCTGAGGTTCCCATGGGGTGAGGGTGATGAGCGTCCCCCTGGGGAAGTTGTCGGTCAATATCTGCAAGGCCTGCGGATCCGCGTGCGTGGGACCGTCCTCCCCGGTCATGGGCCCGGCGTGCGCGTTAACCATGATCCAGGTGCGGAAGGGATCGCCCGTGGCTTCGTGCCGGGCCTGCTGGCCGATGCCGTGGAGGCGGGAGGCGATGTGTTCCAGGGCCGCGATGAAGGCGGAGTAGGAACTCGTCACTCCGACATGGCGGCCGAAGCTGGAGACGCCAGCCATAACCCCGCCCATGGCGTCCTCGCAGATGCCGCCGACAGGCACCAGGCGCGAGCTCGGGTTGCCCCGGGCGTTGAAGAATCCCTTGGGGAAACGTCCGCTGACCGCGGACATGCTGGTGGATTCCATGAGGTCCGCGGCGCAGGCCAGGAACGCGCCGTTGGTGAGGTTGTTGAGCCAGCCCATGGAATTGCCCAGGGCCGCGCGCAAGGTCACGGGCTTGCCCACGGCGACGCCCAGTTCGGCGGGGGCGCGCTCGATGGAGACCGCGTCAGTATAAATCGCGTCGGTCTTGGGCGCTTCGGCCCGCGGGGCGCGGGCCTTGGTCTTGAGGCGCGCGGCGGCGGCGGCTATCTTTTCCGCGGCCTTGGCCGGGATATCACGGCGCTTCTCCAGGACCTGGCGCAGGCACATCAGCGTGTCGAAATACGCCTGCTCCAACCGCTCCGGCGTCTTCTCGCCCTCGAAATGCGGCAGCCGCGCCTTGAATCTCTTCTCGAAAGGAGCCACGGCCTGGTGATAGCCTTCGGAGCAGAAGGCATGCCCGGCGCCGTGCGACTTGCGGCCTTCGATGCCGTACTGCCAGCCTTTCGTGGTCCGGTACACCACGGCCGTGGGCTGGCCGTTGTCGAGGCCCGCCGCCAGCCTTTGCGCAGAGAGTACGCGTTTGAAATCCAGCCCGTCGCCCGCGTCGATGACGTTCCAGTCGTGCAAGGCCAGGAGCTCCATGGGATCCCATTGCACGTAGTCGCCGGGGCCACCCTCCGTCGCGCAGACCGCCTCGGAGTCGATGGAGGCCTGGTTCCAGTCCACGTGCAGGCAGAGGTTGGAGAGGCCGACGGTACCCGCCATGGCCAACGCTTCGTGCACCCGGCCCGGAGTCATGCCGCCCTCGCCTTCGATCAGATGGACGCGGGGGGCGGCTGGGGCGTAGACGTCGAGGGCCGCCAGGGCCAAGCCCACGCCGGCGGTCATGCCCACGCCGCTGGCTCCGGTGGCGATGGGGACAAAGGGCACGGCCGGGGTGGGATGTCCGTCCAAGGGCTTGGCGTGGAACTGCTTGAACAAAGGGGTGTTTTGGGTCGGGTTGCGCCGGAATCCCAGAAGGTCTTCCAGGCGCAGCTGCCTGCGTTCGGGAGCCAGCAATGCGGGGTTGCCGATGCGTACCAGTTCATTGCGCAGGGAGTACATGGCATAAAGGCCCATGGCTTTGTGCCCGGCCGCGTAGCAGAGCAGATCGGCGCCCATCAGGTCCGGCTGGGAGAAATCATAATCCAGGCCTTCATAGATGAGGCCGGACACGATGCGGCCGGAGGATATGCTGCCGCCGGGATGCCCGGAGGTGGGGACGTAGTTGAAGAGGATGGCGCACAGGGTGCGGTAGCAGAGGTCGAGGTCCTCGAAGAAGGCCTTGTCCGCCACCGGTTCGGGGCGGGCTTTAAGGAAGACGCCGCGGCGCCGACGGAGGTTGAGGCGTTTGGTCTTGGGGCTGCGCTCTTGGATAGGGGTTTCTGTGTTCATCGGATGATTATAGTAATTGGGGGGGCCTTCCGTTAACTCCCCCGGCGCCGGTAGATGAACATCGCGCGGTTGATGAAAGAGGTCTCGGCCGGCCCCGCCCAGGGGGCCTGCCAGGGGAGGAACTCTTGGGGGGGATCATAGCGGCTCTGCGCCCAACCATCGACGAGGGGTCGTCCCTCCCGGTCAACGACGAGGAAGTCAGGTTCCCGGCCCGCGGGCAGGTTCTCCGGGCGGTCGAAGAAGACGAGATGATAACGGTCGAAGGCCAGGGGCGGCGTGTGGGCGGGTTCCGGGTAGCGCACCAGGCCCACGGTCGCCCTGACGGGGACATGCGCGGCGATCCAGTCCGCGGCCCGGGCTGGCGTGGAATGCGGCCCGGCCGCCAGATGAGCGTTTGCCAGGACCACATAGCCTCTCCAGCCGGTTTCCATCAGCACTAGGGCCATGAGCGCGGCCTTGACGGATGGGGGGCAGCGCAACCTGGCCAGGAGATCCGCGCCCAAAAGGACTCCGATGCTGATGAGCGGGAGGTAAATGCGCAATCCCGCCAGGTCCGAGGCCGTTGTCGAGAATCGCATCCACAACGCAAGTCCGGCCAGCCAAAAAGTCAGAGCCAGGAGTCGGCGCGCTCCCGCTTGGCGCCAAGCGAACAGGACTCCGCCCATGACCAAGACCGTCAGGCCCAGTCCCATCCCTTGCACTCCGCTGGCCAGCAAGCGCGGCGCCTGCGAGAGGGCCAGACCGAGCCGCGTGGGCGCGTAGATGGTGGTTTCCCACGCGAAGTCCCGCGGGGATAAGATGACATAGGGGTTGAGCACCAGGAACAGGCCCGCCGCCAGGGCGGCCCCGGACAGGGCCCGCCGCCATTCGGCACGAGCCCCGCGCGCGACGACCGGAAAGATCGGCAGGAGGAGGAGCGTCGCAAGCGTGAAGTTCGCGGCGACGGCCATGCCGGCGCAAGCGCCGCAAGAAAGATAGCCGCGCCGCGAACCATCCTGCCGGGCGGCGATCATGAAATATGCCGCGGCCAAAGCCCAAAAAGCGGCGTAAGGATGCGGTTTGATAAGGTGGCTGTTGGCCGCGACGGTCGGGCTCAAGGCGAAAAGAAAGGCGGCGGCCAATCCCGTTTTCCAGCCGGAGAGCCGTCGTCCCATGAAGAACAGCAGCGTCAGGCTGCCCACATGGAAGAGCATGACGAAGGCCCTGGCCGCCAGGTAGAGCGCGCCCATATCCTGCGGTTGTTCGAGGTAATGGCTCATCTCGGGCCGCAAGGCCAGCATCCCGAGCAGGGAGAGCGCCTTGAGAAAAGCGCCCAGCGGATAGATGAAGGCGCCGCCGTACTGGATGTAAAGCGGCTCGAACTCCAGCTTCCACGGCCGCATCCGCGACAGGATGATGAATGCCTTTTTTTCGTCCGGGTTCTCGGGCTGGAGCAGAAAGGAGCGGCAGGAATTGACCAGGGGTTCGGGTGGGAAGCTCCAGCCCGGGGCCACCTTTTGGAATCCCTGGAGATAGGTGACCGGCTCCGCCTTTTCCATCCTTTGATGGGAAGAGCTGATGCCCTGGTAGAGCCGTTCCCAGCGCTCTTGCAGGTGCCGCGCCCCCTGGCTGTCCAGGGGCGCGAATGCCTGCCGACGGCCGCCCGGAAGCCCCCAGCCTAGACCGCAAAGCCCTGTCGCCGCGCCCAGGGCCAGGACCAAGGCGAGGGCGGACCACTCGGTTTTGTTCATGCGCTCCTAAGCCCGGCGGGCGAAACGGTCTGTGCCGATTTCAATACAGGCGCGGGCCGCCGGGCGTTATCCGGCTGGCTACTCTACGTCGCAGACGCGCTGGGCCTTGATCCACCTGCCGCTGAGGCGGGTCCGGGCCGTGATGCGATGCGCGCCCGGTTTCTCCGGGAACCAATCCAGCCAGGAGTAACCGGCATCGTTGCGGCAATCCTGCCAACTGCCTTCGTCTATGGCGGCCTGGCATTGCCCCCCGCCGGCTGAAATCCTGATGGCATAGTGTCCGCGGCGGACTCGTTCGCCTTCCTGCGGATAGTCTATTCTGATCTTCGGCGATTCCGTTGACTTCTCTGCCACGGTCCGGCTCAGACCGGGGATCTTCACGGACAGGATGCTTTTCTTTTTCATTCGGCTTTCTCCCATAAAAAGGGAACTAGAATCTATTGAACTAAATTCTATAAATTTGTGTCCAGGGCCTGGGGATTGCGGCGCCGGCAGCGATGGCATATGCCGGATTCGACATACGGGCAGTCCGGCTGGCAGGCCGGTAACCGAAAATAGAAGCGGGCGCCTTGGCCCGCGACGCTGTGCACCTTGAGAGTGCTGCCGTGGGATTCCACTATCTCGCGCGCTATCTTAAGGCCGAAGCCGAAGCCTTTGGCGGCTTTTTTGCCCTCTTGGGTCCGGAAGTTGCCTTGGAATATGGCTTCCTGATCCTGGGGGGAGATGCCTATGCCGGTGTCCTCGACAGAGACTTCGACTTCTTCGGCGGAGTCCACGGGGGCCAAGCGGATGGTCACCCGGCCTTTCTTGGGGGTGTATTTGATGGCGTTGCCGATGAGGTTGCTCATGACCAACGACAGGGCGTCCGGGTCCGCGACTATCGGGATGGGATGCTTCGGCAATTCCAGGAGCAGATCCAGTTCCTTCTGCTCGCTCAACGGCCGCATGAGGAGGAGGATGTCTTGCAGGATATGGCGCAGTTCGATCCGCTTGACGTCCAGATGGAATCGTCCCGACTCCATCCGCCCTTGGTTGAGGAAGTTGCGCGTCGCGACCTTAAGAATGCTGTAGACGCGCTCCAGTATCGGATAGACCTTGCGCCGCTGGTCCGGGTTCTCGTCGTTCTCGCGCAGGATGAGCAGGGCCATACCCATGCTGGTCAGGGCGTTGTTGAACTCGTGGCTGACGACCGAGAGCAGGTCGCCCTTGACGCGGAGCAGTTCCCGTTCCTTGACCAGGGAGGCTTTAAGCTTGGTCAAGGCCAGCACGAAAGCGGTGTAGATGCACAAGCCCGCTACCGCGTCCCAGATGGCGATGGGGAACTTGCCCGGGCCCAGCCCCGCGGCCGCTAGTGTCCAGCTCGCGGCCGCCAAGCCGGACATGAGCATTCCGGGCCTCTTGCCGACATACCACGCGACCAAGACGACCGGCAGGAGATAGAAGACGCCGAAGCCGGAGTCGACGCCGGTGGCGTATTCGCAACCGGCGATGATGGCCAGCAGGACGAGGCTTATGCCCCAGGCCAGGCGCTTGTCGCGGTAGAATTCGCCGTTGATTCTTTTCCACATGGCGGTTCGGCATTATATCTTAATACCGCTGCCGCCACCCCGTCCGGGCTAGTATTCCGGTTTGAGGAGGGCGAGTTGCTCTTCGAACCGGGCCTGGAAGCCGCGGTCCAGAACGTCGGCGCACACGGCATAGCGCAGCAGAGGCTCGGGCCGGCCTTCCGGATCGCGGCCCGCGAAGTGTACTCCCACGATGCCGGTCTCGCGGATGACCAGCCGGTTGCAGGCTTCCGGAGCGCCCAGGCCGCGCTGCCGGGCTTCTTCCGCCAGATCCACTCCCAAGATCCGGCGGGGAGCCTTCCACAGGGTGAAGAAGCCCGCGTCCGTCGGGCAGGCCTGGCGCAGACCCGTCTGCCGGAAGGCCGGGATCACGTATTCGAGGCGGCGGCGGTAAAGGTCGCGCAGGTCTTCCAGGGCGCGGCGTGCGGCGGGTAGATCCGCGAAAAACCGGCCGTAGGCGGCCATGAGCGCCGGGACCGGGCCCGAGTCCGTGTTGCCCTTGATGGTGATGTAATCCTCGACGAAGTCCCGCGAGCCCACCATGGCCCCCAGGCGCGCGCCAGGATCGCTGAACGACTTGCTCACGGAGTAGAGCTCCAGCCACTCCAGGTCCGGATAGTCTTTGGCGACCTGGGCCAAAGGGACGCAATTTTCATCGGTCAAGCCCGCATAGGCGGCGTCGTTGACCAAGCGGGATCCGTGCTTAAGGCAGAAGCCGATCAATGCCTGCCATTCGGCGGCCGTGACCGCGACGGAGGCGGGATTGCCGGGACGGATGACGAACACCAAGTCCGGCCGTTGGAGCTGGGCGCGGCTCAGCGCGCTCTCCAGGTGCGTCACGCGGAGGCGCATGTCCTCAGCGGAGTAAAGCGGCCAGACCACGCGCCGGGCGCCTAGGTAGTGCTCGGCCCAGGTGCCGACCACATCGTAGGCCGGCAGGTTGGAGGCCACGACGAATCCGTCACGCCGCCGGCGGTCTGGCAGGTGCAGCCCGCAGGCCAGCGGGATGACCGCGGTCGCGCTCTTGATGCCGGCTATGGGGGTGGCGCGCAGGTGAGGGTGCTCCGCCAAGCGTATGCGGCCGTGGAGTTCGACCATGCCCGCGCAGAAGCCCAGCAGATCCTTGTCCTCGGCGTAAGTGTGGTAGTCGTAGCCGGGGTCCTGGGCGAAGGCCGCCTCGAGCCGCCGGATGGCCTCGGGCGGCACGCCGTCCGGATTGCCCAAGGAAAGGTTGAGGGCGGGCTTGCCTGTGCGGCGCTGGTACTCGTCGAGGAGGATATAGATGGACTGGAAAAGATTTATGCCGGAGGGGGGGATGCGTCGTGGCATGCAACAAGCATAGCAAATGAGGTAAAATCGGCCCAAGGCTCCGCGCTAGCATGAAAATTTTGGCTTTGGCGATATTGTTCTTAGCTCCCGCCGCGGCTCGGGCGGAGAAATACTCCTTGCACGATGCGGGAGAATTCCAGCCTTTGGGATATAGGATCGAGTTCTACGACCGTTTCGGCTGGCGCAGCTATCAAGTGGATTTTGACTTTGATTTGGACATGGCCAACCTGACCCTGGGCCGGGATTCCCGCCTCAAGCTGCGCATCGACAAGCGCGGCGGCGGCCATTGGGACTACTCCTGCAAGACCGGCGGGCGGCGGCCGCTCGCCGCCAACGTCAACGCCCTGTACGGCCAAGGCATCTCCGTGGTCGTGGACTGCCGCATCGAGAACCGGTCTTTCGCCAAGGCCGTGGCGCTGGGCCCCGAGGAAGTGGGGTCGTCGCAGCTGGTCTTCCAGGCGTTGGTCAAGAACGGCCGGGCGCAGCCCGGGGCGCAGCGTGGAATATCCCTGCGGGCGGACGGGACGGGCATGGCTCCTGAGCTGCGGCCTTATGTCTTGGCCAATGACGATCCCGCGGGCTTGGCGGTCGTGTTCCAAAGCAGCGATCCCCTCCCTTAGATAGGACCAGGGTAAAGGACGCGAACCGGGACTAGGCCAGGTCCGGCGCCGCAATCTTGTAGAATTTCCAGGTGCCGATTCCCGTGCCGGACAGCGCCGCGCGCGACGCCGCGCGCTGGCGCCTCGATCGCAACGTGGTCGTCGCCGCCGGCGCCGGCACGGGCAAGACGGCGCTGCTGACCGACCGCATCATCTTCAATCTGCTGGGCCGGCCCGGCAGCCTGCCCATCACCGCCGTCGTGGCCCTGACCTTCACCGAGAAGGCCGCCGGTGAGATCCGCCTGCGGCTGGCGGAGGGCCTGCTGGAACTCGTGGCTTGTCTGAGCCGCGGTCCGCTGGGCGAACGCTCGCGCGTCCGGGGCGAGACCCTGCTGGGGGAATTGCGCCGGGAGTTCGGCGCCAAGGACGCGGACGTCCTGGAGCGGGCCCGCGCGGCTTTGGAGGCCATGGACCAAGCCCAAATCGGGACCATCCATTCCTTCGCGGCACACTTGCTGCGGCTCTATCCACTGCAGGCCGGGGTGGACCCTGGTTTCCGCGTGGACGAAGGCCCGGGTTTTGAGGAGCTGTTCGAAACGGAATGGTCCGGCTGGCTCGACCAAGAGCTGGGCGAGAGCGCGGGTGGGGAGCGCCGGGAGGATTGGGTCGCGGCCCTGCGCTGGGTCCCGCTCGCGGACCTGGCCGACCTGGCTCGCGGCCTGGCTTGCGAGCGCGTGGACCTCTCCGCCGCCGGCCGCCCCAATCCCGAGGCTCTGCGACGGCTGGCGGGCCTGGCGGAGCAGGTGCGCGAGGCCGCTCGCGGCCAGCCCCAGCCGCGAGGCAACTCGCGCATCCGGGAAGTCCTGGACGGCCTGTCCGCGCATCTTGCGGAACTGTCCGAGGCCGCAGCCGACTCGCGGCCGCCCGTGTCCCGGCCTCGGCGCGCGAGGCTGCCGCAGGCGGTCTGGCCTTCCAACTGGGATACTGCGGGCCGGCCCGCCTACGAGAGCGCGCGCCGGCTGGCGGCCGGCGCATCGGCCCAATCCGAGGCGTTGGTGCGCCGCGTGTGCCATCTGCTCGCCCCCTTTGCTGCCGACCTGCGCCGCCGTTACGCTCAGGCGGGGCTGGTATCCTTCGACGGACTTCTGCTCAAGGCCCGCGATTTGGTGCGCGACCACCCCGAGGTGCGCGAGGAGCTCAAGGCCAAGTACGAGACATTCTTGGTCGACGAGTTCCAGGACACCGATCCCTTGCAGGGAGAATTGCTGATGTTCCTGGCGGAGGAGCGCGGCGGCAGAGCCGCCCGCTGGGAGCGCGCGCGCCCGGGTCCGGGGCGCCTGTTCATCGTGGGCGATCCCAAGCAGTCCATCTACCGGTTCCGCGGCGCGGACATGGCCGCGTACCAGAGCTTCACCGCCCATCTGCTCGCGCAGGGCGGCGCCCTCGCCTGCGACCTCGAAACGAACTTCCGAAGCACGGCCGCGGTGGTGGGGGCGGTCAACGCCATCTGCCCCCGGATCATGCGCTACAAGCCCGGATCCCAGCCCGCCTATGCGCCCATCGCGGCGCGCGAGCCGGAGGCTGGGCAGGCCGGCCCCGCGGTAGAGCTCGTGGTGGTGGGGCCGGCGCAGGATGGCGCCCCGGATCCCGACGCCTTGAGCGGCCAGAGAGCCGAGGCGTCCTGGCTTGCGGGCTGGATCGCGGCGCAATGCGGCGGGTCCGGGACACGGCGCTTCAAGGACGTAGCCGTTCTCATGCGCACGGGCAGCGCCTTGGCCCCGTTGTTGGAGGCTTTCAAGTCCGCGGAGATCCCTTATGCGGTCGAGATGGAGAGGCTGTTCTACGACAGCCAGGAAATCATCGACTTCCTTAATTTATTGCGCGTGCTCGATGACCCCGAAGACCGCATTTCCATGGCAGGCCTTTTGCGTTCGCCATTTTTGGGCCTGGCCGACGACGACCTCTGCCGCCTCGCCCGGGCGGGCGCCCTGAGCTATATCGAGCCGCTCCCAGCGGGATTGCCGAAGCGGGAGCGCGACCGCCTGCGCCGGCTTCTGGACCTGCTGCGCAGCCTGCGCCAGCGGGTCGGACGCTGCCCTTTGGGAGAGCTGGTCGAGGCGATATTGAGCGAGACTCCCTTCCTGCCGGCGGCGGCGCGGGCCTACCATGGCCAGCAGACCGTATCCAACCTGCTCAAGCTCGCCCGCATGGCGGCGGCCGCGGCGGACGAGAGAGGGGCGACTTTGCGGGAGTTCATCGGCCTCGTGGCCCGCGCTCGGGAAGAGGACCGGGCCGAAGGGGAAAGCCCTTTGGCGGACGAGCACCTGGACGCCGTGCGGATCCTTTCCATCCACAAGGCCAAAGGTCTGGAATTCCCGGTGGTGTGCGTCTACAACCTTTCGGGGGCGAGCGGCCGGGGCGCGGCACAGCAAGCGGTGATGGCGGATTGGCAGAGCGGTCGCTGCGGCTTGCGCTTGGCGCGTTGCGGGCTTTCCGACGTGACGCGCGTCTGGCTTGAGGAAACGGAGCGGGAGCGCCAGCAGGATGAAGCGGTCCGCCTGCTTTATGTGGCGCTGACCCGCGCCCGGGAAAAGCTCATCCTGACGGGACGGCAGCAAGCGGACCAGGGCACCTTGGCCCGCTTGCTGAGCGAGGCCGGGGCCTGGCCCTCGCCCGAACAGGACGCCCTGCAATTGGAGGGGGCGGGCCCGATCCTTGTGCATCGGATCGTCGCGGGGAAAGAGTCCCGCGCCGGGGCCGGCGGTGCCGGGGTCCTGAGGCCGAAGCAGCCTTTGCCGTCCGAGCCGGATTTGGCCCGGGTTTGGCGTGCGCGCCTGCGGCGTCGGGATGAGTCCGCGGCCAAGCGCTGGACGCGTAGTCCGACCGATTATCTGCGTGAGCGCGAGAAGGGTTTCGATTGGGAAGAGGCTCACAGTGGGCTCGATGCCGCGCCAATGTCGGGGGCTTTGATCGGGCAGGTCTGCCACAAGGTCCTTGCCTGTTGGGACTTCAAGCGGGCGGGCGATTGCGCCGAGGCCGTGGCGGAAGCGTGCCGCGTTTTGGCCGCGGCGGCGCCGGATGCTGATTGGGTTGCGGTGCGGCGGGATTGCGAATCAGCGCTGAACGTATTTCTCGGCTCGCCGGTCGCGCGGGAATTGGGCGAGGCCGAAATCTTGGGCCGGGAGCTGCCGTTCGTCTTCGGCGAAGAGGGCACCGTGGTCAGGGGTACGATAGACTTGCTCTACCGCCAGGGCGGACGCGTGGTGGTGGCGGATTACAAGAGCGAGGCGGTCACGCCGGAGAAGCTCGACGGACTGCGTGAGAAGTACCGCCGGCAGGGCGAGGACTATCGTGCGGCGGTGGAGCGGGCCTGGGGGTTCCCAGGCGTGGAGTTCCGCCTGATCTTTTTGAGGCGGCCGGATCTGGCCTGACTCGGTCGCGAGAAGCTGAGGCGCTAGGCCAGCCGCCGATTCCGCCGCGTGTTACGCCCCGCCGCCCTTGCGGTAGCGCGCTTCCAATTCGCGCAGTTTGGATTCGTAAGACTTCTGCAGGGCGGCGCGCTCCTCGGCGAGCTTGCGCAGCTTCTCGTCGTGCTGGCCGGCGTGCTGGATTTTGGCGAGGTTGAGCTCATGGCGCAGGTTGCGCTCCAGCTTATGGAAGCGCATGGACAGGTCCTCTTCCTGCTGCAGCAGCGCCTTCGCGGCGCGGTTCTTTTCGGCCTCGAGCTGTTGGGACTTCCGGGCCAAGGTGGCCTCGAGTTCGGCCTGCTTCTCGCTGAACTGCGCGCCGAGCGCGGTCACCTCTTGCTCCACCAACTCCCGTTTTTGCGCCGCGAAGGCCGTGGCCCGGGCCGCCGCGTCCGCAGTCAGCTTCCGTTCCAGCTCCAGGTATTTCAACTGCAGGGCCTCGTCGCGCGCGCGTGAGAAGGCTTCCATTTCCGAACGGGCCTTGAGGAGCCGATCGTCGTAGGCCAGGATGAGCTCCTGCTCCTTGCGCATCAGCAGTGCTTCCACCTCTTTCTGGCGGACGCGGACGGCATCCTCCAGCATCTGCGCGTGCCGCTCGGCCCCTAGTTCCATCTCACGGCGCCGCTGCTGGATCTCAAGATCGCGTGTCTCCTCCCATTGCCGGCGCTCGCGCGCCAGGGTTTGGTGCTGGGCCTCAAGCCAGTGGCTCTCACGCTGGCTCAAAGCCTCCTGCAGCTCGGCCTCGCGCTGGATCCAGGCCTGCTGGAAACCGCTCTCGCGCAGGGCGAGCTCGGCCAGGCGCTCATCTAAGGACTTCTGGAGCGCGGCCTCCCGCTGGCGGAATCTCTCGTGCAGCGCGGTTTCGCGCGCGCGTGCGTCGATCGTGAGCTGCAGGCGTAGGGTGTCCAGCTCTTCCTGGCGGCGGCGCCCGGCAGTCTCAAGCTCCTCTGTCTTGCGGGCGCACTGGTTCTCGACCTCTTGGATCCGGGCGGCGCACTTCTCCTCGATCTCCTGGCGCGCCAGCGCGTCGGCGGCCGCCGTTTGCCGGGCGCTCTGTTCGAGGCGCTGGCGGTCGGCGCCGAGCAGGTCCTCGCGCTGCGCGAGCCATTCCCGCTCGCGCTGGTCCCAGGCGTCCTGAAGTTCCTGGCGTTCGCGGGCGAAGCGCGCGCGCAGGCCGGCCTCCAGGGCCGCGGTGCGCTCGTCCTGCGCGGCCTTCTGCCGGACGAAATCCTCCTGGTAGGCGGCCCGGACATGACTTTCCTTCTCCGCCGCTTCTTGCTTGAGCCGGGCCGCCTCGGCGAAATGCTCGTCGCGCAGCGCTTTGGCCTGCGCCGCGGCCGATGTCTCCAGCTCGGCCTTCAGGGACTGGAACCGGGCCTGCAGGGTGGCGCGCTCCTGTTCCAGGGCAGCGATCTTTCGTTGCGATTCTGACTGAGCGCTCTCTTCGGCTTCGGCCTGGCGGGCTCGTCCGTGTTCCTCCAGGGCTTGTTCCCTGGCTTGAAACTTGGCCTCGATCTGGCGGCGTTCCTCGGCCAGGCGCAGGCGGGCGGCGTCCTCGAGTTCCCGCAGGCGCTGTTCGTGCCGGGCCTGGAGGGCCGCGGCGTCGGACTGGGCCTTCTCCGCCAGCTCCTGGCGTTGTCTTTCGAAAGACTCCTCACGGGACTTCAGCCACCGCGATCTTTCGGCGAGCGCGGCTTGGCGCAGGGCGGCCTCGCGGGCCGCGGCGGCCTGGGCCAGTTCTTCCACTTTTTGCTGGCGCGCATCCGCAAGGCGCTTGCGCTCGGCTTCCAGTTGAGCGGCGAGTTCGGTGCGCGCCTTGGCAAGGACGGCTTCATGCTGGGCACGCAGGGCCTTCTCCCGCTCCTCCCAGTCCCGGCGCAATCCGGCCTCGAGTTCCAGCCTCTTGGCGGCCAGAGCCGCCTCTTGCTTGCTGGCGCGCTCCTGGAGTTCGTTCTCCCGCTCGTGGGCTGCTGTCTCGATTTCCCGGGCGCGCAGATCCAGCGCCTCTTCCTGGCGCCGGTAGGCCGTCTCCAGTTCCACTCGCGCGCCGGTGATCGCCGCGCGGCCCGCTGCCGCGTCCTCCGCAATCTTGGCTTGGCGCGCAGTCCATTGTGCCTGCTCCTTTTCGTTCCAGGCGCGTTGCGTCTCCTGGAATCGGGCCAGAAGTTCTTCTTCCTTGGCGCGATAGGCATCCTGGAGCTCCTGCTGGCGGCGCAGAAGGTCCACTTCCTTCTTTTGGCAGGCGGTTTCCGTGGCCTGGAGTCGGGCAAGGAGGGTTGCTTCGCGGTCGGCGTAGGCTTGCCGCATCTGCTCACGCTCCCGCTGGGCTTGGCGCAGGGCGGCCTCTGCCTCCGGACCGGCCGCCGGCTCGCGCCGATATCCCTCGGGTTGCTCCAGTTCTGCCAGGCGCCGGGCGAACTCCTTCTCCAATCTGGCTCGGCTGCCTTCCAGGGCATCAGCCTGGGATTTTAACCAGGATTCGTTCTGGGCGGCCGCGGCCTGCATCTCGCGCTCGCTCTCGGCCCGCACGCTTTGGACCGCGTCGGCGAGTTCGCGGCGCAACTGGTCGATTTGGGAATCCTTTTTGGTCAACTCGCTCCGCAAGGCTTTGATGTGAAGATCGAACTGGCCGCGCTCTTGCTGGGCGCGCGCGTCCTCCTCGCGGTCCATCTCCTGGCGCAGTTCCTCGCGCAGATGCGCTTCCATCTGCTGGTGGTTCTTGACGTTGGCTTCCCAAGCGTTGATGGTCTCCTTCCAGCGCCGGACGGATTCATCCTTCTCGGCGATTTCCGCGCGGAGCGCGCTGCAGTCCCGGGCGGACTTTTCCTGCTTTTCGCGCAGGGCCGCTTGTTCCGTCCCCATCTTATGGATGCGTTCCAGGGCCCAGCGCAGGGCCAGACGGGCGGTCTCCAAGTCGTTGACCGCGGCGGTGTCGAAGGCGGGCTCTTCCTTTTCCATAGTGAAGCTTTCACAAGGATGCCAAGATGATGTTAAATTGTCAATAGCGCCTGGCGCTGCATGGATGAGCCAATGTTGACCGAACAACCTGCGGCCGCCGCGGACCGGTACCGCAGCCTCTTCGAGTCCAGCCGAGACGGCATCGTCATCACCACCTTGGAGGGCCGCATCGAGGATGCCAACCGGCCCTTCCTGGAGATGCTGGGTTACTCCAGGGAGGAGCTTGCAAAGCTCGACTATCAGAGCCTCTCCCCGGCGCTCTGGGCCAAGCGGGACGCGGAAATCGTCGCTGAGCAGGTCCTCAAGAGGGGCTGCTCCGATGATTACGATAAGGAGTATCTGGGACGCGACGGCGCGGCCCATCCCGTCTCGGTGCGGGTCTGTCTGGTCCGCGACGAAGCGGGCCGGCCCTCGCGCCTGTGGCGCATCGTGCGCGACGTCTCCGAGCGTCGGCGGATGGAGGGGTCTCTGCGCGCCAGCGAGCTCCAGCTGCGCACGGTCGTGGAAAAGCTCCCCGTGGGGGTGTGGCTGACCGACGCGCAAGGCAAGGTCGTCCTCTGCAACGCGGCCGGGGAGGTCGTTTGGGGCGGCGCCTGCTTTACCGTCATCGAGCAGTACGGGCGCTGCGCGGGTTGGTGGCACGGCACGGGACGGCCCCTGCAGCCCCACGAGTGGGCTCCGATCCGGGCGCTCAGTCGAGGGGAAACCTGCCTGGACGAGGTCATCGACATCGAGACCCTGCAGGGTACGCGCAAGACCGTCGCGGTTTCGGCACTCCCGGTGCGCGACGATGCCGGGCGCATCGCGGGCATCATGGTCATCAACGAGGACGTCACCGAGCGCGTGCGCGCGCAGGAGAGCCTGCGTGCGAGCGCGGAGCGCCACCGTCAAATCACCCAAGCCCTATCGGACTATGTCTATACGGTCTGGGTCAAGGACGGCCAGGTCGAGTCCACCGAGCACGGGGCGGCCTGCGAGGCGGTGACCGGCTATAGCCGCGACGACTTCGCTTCCAATCCCTATCTCTGGCTGCGCATGGTGGTCGAGGATGACCGCGCCGCGGTCATCGAGCAGGGGCGCCGTCTTCTGGCCGGCGAGCCCGCCGCGCCCATCGAGCACCGCATCGTCCGCAAGGACAACCAGGTGCGCTGGGTCCGCAATACTCCGGTGCCGCATCGCAACCCTCAGGGCCGGCTGTTCTGCTACGACGGGGTCATCCAGGACATCACGGACCGCCATCAGGCCGAGGGTTCCCTCCGCCTGGCCCAATTCGCCCTGGATCATTGCTCGATCCCGGTCTTCTGGGTCGGGCCGCAGGGCCGCTTCCTTTATGCCAACGAGGCCGCGGCGAAGTCCCTGGATCATCCGCGGGAGCATCTGCTCTATCTGGGCCTGCCGGATGTGAACCCCGATCTGTCGGTCGAGAACTGGCCGGCGCTTTGGGCCGAGATAAAGACCCTGAAGGTGAGCCGTTTTGAGAGTCGATTGCGCGCCCGGGACGGCCGGATATTTCCGGTCGATATCACGGCCAACTACATGGAGGTGGGGGGACAGGAATGGTGCCTCGCCTTCGTCCAGGAACGGACCGAAGGCAGGCGGCCCGAGGAGAAGCTAGTCGGCTGATCCCTGGGTTATGGGAACGTCCAGCGGGTTCGTCCTGGAAGTGCGGGATTTCTTGCGGGGGCTGCTCCGTGACCTGCCGGATGTCTTTAGGAAGCCGGTCGTAAGAATATCCGCCCGGCCGGTGTCGCGCCCTGGCAGCGGCGACCCGGCCCGCGCCCTCTTCGATTCCCGGGTGCGGCACTGGAGCTCGGCTATGGGCGTCTCGCCCCGGCGCGTCTTCCTGAAGAACCAGAAGACCCTCTGGGGCAGCTGTTCCTCGCGCGGCAACCTCAACTTCAACCGCGCCTTGGCGGACGCCCCGCCCGAGGTCGTGGATTACGTCGTCATCCATGAGTTGGCCCACCTCAAGGAGATGAACCATTCCCGCCGGTTCTGGGCCGTGGTCGAGTCGTGGTGCCCGGATCAGAAGCAGAGCCGCCTCTGGCTGCGGCAGAACGCCTCCCGGCTCAATCCTCGTTCCCTTGATGGCGCTACGAGAGCGACCCCATGGTGCCGCCCCTCCTGACGGTCTTGCTGTTCTGTTCAGGACGACTTCGGGCGGAGGTCCTCGCTCCCGCGCCGCTTGCTGTGGTCCCGGCGCAGCCGGTAGTCGTATCGACAGACTCGGCCCGGCGCACCAGCCTCCATTTCCAGACGACGGTCATCGACCAGGGCCACGCGCGATTCCATGCGCCCTACTCCGGTCCCCATAGCCTGCTGCCGGCTCCGGATAGCGCGGCCTCGGTAACCGCCACGCTGTTTTTAGGGCTGAAGCTCAGGCCCGGGACCGAACTCTACCTCGACCCGGAATTAGCGGGAGGCAGGGGCATGAGCAACACTGAAGGTGCCGCGGGATTTCCCAACGGAGAGATTTTTCGGGTCGGAGATCCTCGGCCCGCGATCTCGATCGCGCGGATTTTCCTGCGCCAGACCATCGGGTTCGGCAACGAACGGGAGTCCGTTGCCGACGGCCAGAATCAAATCTCCGGCGCCGCGGCCGCCCGCCGCCTCACAGTGGTCGCCGGCAGGTTCAGCGTGGCGGACTATTTCGACAACAACGCCTATTCCCACGACCCGCGTTCGCAGTTCCTGAACTGGGCGCTGATGAATTCCGGCGCCTGGGACTATCCGGCCGACACGCGCGGCTACACCTGGGGCGCTATGGCCGAATACCACGCCCCGGCCTGGGCCCTGCGCGCCGCAGCCGTGGCCGAGCCCGAGGTGGCCAATCAACTCGAATTGGACCGGCGCATCGGCCGGGCCAACGGCTTTGCGATCGAAGGGGAGCGCCAGTTGCGCTGGGGCGATCGGAAAGGCACGGCTCGGCTGCTGGCCTTTTTCAACCAGGCGCGCATGGGGAGCTACGACGAAGCGGTGGCCCTCGCTCAAAGGACCGGGGCCGCGCCGGACATCTCTTTGGCCCGCGCCTACGGGCATACGAAGTACGGGTTCACCTCGAGCGACGATCTGGAGCTTGCGGAAAATCTGGGCGGCTTCGCCCGGCTCAGCTGGAACGACGGCCAGAACGAGTCCTGGGCCTTCGCCGAGATTGACCAGTCCGCGGCCGCCGGCCTGGATTGGAAGCCGGCGTCCTGGGGCCGGCCCCAGGACGCCTGGGGCGTCGCGGAGGTCGTCAACGGGCTTTCCGGAGCGCATCGGCGCTATCTTTCCGCAGGCGGCCGCGGCTTCATGCTCGGAGACGGCGCGCTGCATTACGGCCCGGAGATGCTCACGGAATCTTATTACCGCTGGCAGGCCTTGGCGCACCTGGCGGTGAGCCCGGACGCGCAGTTCGTCATCAATCCTGCCTACAACCGCGCCCGCGGCCCTGTCCCGATATGGGGCGTGCGCGTCCACGCGGAGTTCTAGCCGGAAAATTTTGATAATATGAGTCTCGTCATGCCCACCGTACAAGCTCCTCCCAAGCCCCAGGGAAGTCCCGCGGCCAGAGCCGGCCAAGGCGAGAAGGACTTCCTTGATATTTGCGCCCTGCCGCCGGAAGCGGCGCTCGCGCGCTTGGGCGCAGGCGACAAGGGCCTCAGCGCGGAGGCTGTAGAGGAGCGCCTGGAGCGCTACGGCCACAACGAGGTCGAGCGCGCGCGCCAGCTGGGATTCCTCGGAGAGATCTGGCAGCGTTGCAAGAACCCGCTGGTCATCCAGCTCTTCGTCATCGCGGGGGTCTCCTTCGCCATGGGCGACCTGCGTGCGGCCAGCGTGGTCGGCGGCATGGTCGTCTTGAGCGTGATGCTGGGCTACATCCAAGAGGCGCGCTCCGGCCGCGCGGTGGAAAAGCTGTTGTCCATGATCAAGGCCACCTGCACGGCCATCCGCGGGGGCCAGGAGGTCGAACTGCCCTTGCGCGACCTCGTGCCCGGCGACATCGTGGTCTTGGCCGCGGGCTCCATCATCCCGGCCGACATGAGGCTCATCGCCGCCAAGGATTTCTACGTCAGCCAGTCCGCCTTGACCGGCGAGTCCATGCCCATCGAGAAGACGACCGTGGCCTGTACGGCCGCGGGCAAGAACGCCATCGACATGCCGAACGCCTGCTTCCAAGGCTCGAACGTCTTGAGCGGCACGGCCCGCGGCGTGGTCGTCGCCACCGGCGCGCGCACCTATTTCGGCGCCATCTCGCAGAAGCTGGCCGGGCAGAGGGTGCTCACCAGCTTCGACCGGGGCATCGAGGGCTTCACTTGGCTCATGATCCGCTTCATGGTGGTGATGGTCCTGACCACCTTCTTCATCGTGGGCCTGAAAAGGCACGACTGGGTCGACGCCCTGCTCTTCGGGCTGTCCGTGGCCGTGGGCTTGACCCCGGAGATGCTGCCCATGATCGTGACGGTCAATCTCGCCAAGGGCGCTTTGGCCATGTCGCGCAAGAAGGTCATCGTCAAGCGCCTCAACTCCATCCAGAACTTCGGCGCCATGGACGTGCTCTGCACGGACAAGACCGGGACCTTGACCCAGGACCACATCGTGCTCGAGCGCTACGTGGACGTCACCAGCCGCAAGTCCGAGGACGTGCTGCGCTACGCCTACATGAATTCGTATTACCAGACAGGCCTGCGCAACCTGCTGGACCGCGCCGTCTTGTCCCATTCGGACCTCGACGTCGAGCGCAGCTGCCCCAAGGTCGACGAGATCCCCTTCGACTTCCAGCGCCGGCGCATGTCGGTCATCATCGATTACGAGGGCGACCACGTCCTCATCTGCAAGGGCGCGGTCGAGGAGATGTTCGGGGTCTGCAGCCGCTATCAGGTCGACGACGAGATCTATCCCTTGATCGACATGCTCAAGGCCGACCTCATAGAGGAGTACGAGGCCCTCAGCCGCGACGGCTACCGGGTGGTGGCCATCGCCTACCGGGAATTCCCCCGGACCCGGGATGTCTTCTCCGCCGCGGACGAGAGCGATCTGGTGCTCCTCGGCTATCTCGCCTTCTTCGATCCGCCCAAGGACTCTGCCGCCGCGGCCCTGGAGGCCCTGCGCAAGGCCGGCGTGGGGACCAAAATCCTGACCGGAGACAACGCCCTGGTCACGCGCAAGGTGTGCCGCGACGTGGGCATCCCGGTCGAGGGCCTCATGACTGGCGACCAGTTGCGCGGGCTATCCCCGGAGCAGCTGACCGAGGCCGTGGAGAAGACCGCGGTCTTCGCGCGCCTGACCCCGTCTCAGAAGGAGTCCATCATCCTGGCCTTGCAGCGCGGCGGGCACGTGGTGGGATTCCTCGGCGACGGCATCAATGACGCGCCCGCCATGAAGACCGCGGACGTGGGGATCTCGGTGGACACCGCGGTGGACGTGGCCAAGGAGTCCGCGGACATCATCTTGCTTCAAAAGAGCCTCCTAATCCTCGAAGACGGCATCATCGAGGGCCGCAAGGTCTTCGGCAACATCATCAAGTACGTCAAGATGGGCGCCAGTTCCAACTACGGCAACATGTTCAGCGTGGTGGGCGGCAGCTATTTCTTGCCGTTCTTGCCCATGGCGCCGGTCCAGATACTGCTCAACAACCTGTTGTATGACTTTTCCCAGGTCGGGATCCCGGCCGACCGGGTCGACGAGGAATATCTCAAGAAGCCCCGGCGCTGGAACATCGCCAGCATCAGGAAATTCATGATGTGGATAGGGCCCATCAGTTCGATCTTTGATTATACGACCTATTTTCTGATGCTGTATTTCTACGGCTGCATCGCCTATAAGACCACGGCCGATGCCTCGCTGAAGGCTCATTACGAGAGTCTCTTCCACACCGGCTGGTTCGTGGAGTCGCTCCTGACCCAGACGCTGATCGTCCACATCATCCGCACCAACCGCATCCCGTTCTTCCAAAGCCGCGCCAGCCCCGCGCTGGCCCTGACCACGCTCTCGGTCATGGCTGCGGCGGTGCTGCTGCCTTACTCCCCGGTGGCCGGCTATTTTGGATTGACGCCCTTGCCCTGGTCTTTCTGGCCCTGGATGGCGGCGACGCTATGCACTTACGCTGTGTTGACCCACAGTGTGAAGACCTGGTTCATCAAGAAATATGGAGTTGACTAAATGAAGAGCCTGCTCAATGCGCTCCAGGAAGGGCGCTTACTGGAACTGCCCGACGCCGACAAGGGCAAGGCCCTGGAATACCTCGCACATGTCATCGAGGCCGTTCCTGATCTTTCCGGTGTAGGCCAGGTGTACGAGTCTGTGATGGCGCGGGAGGGCTCCCAGAACACGGGCCTGGGGCTCGGAGTGGCCTGCCCGCATGTGCGCGCCTCTGGTGAAGGGGAGCTTTTTTGCGCGGTCGGTTGGAGCCCCACCGGGATCGATTACGGCTCGCCGGACGGTAAGAAAGTCCATCTGGTGGTCATGTATTACATCCCCGACTCCCAAAAGAGCATCTACCTCAGGGAGATATCAGCCTTGGCCGGCGCGATCCACCGCGAGGGCGGCATCTCTGCCATCGCCTCCGCTGAAGATATCGCCACGGTCCGGGAACGGCTGCTGGATTGGGTTTTGGTCGCCATCGAGGCCAATATCCCGGAAGCCAAGGCCCGCATGATCCGGCTGGAGGCCCGGCAGGCCGCCTCCGAGGCCCCGTCCGCAGGGCGTGCCGTAGCCCCGGGACAGATCCAGGCGGTGCCCGCCCTGATCGTGTCGCTAGGGGATTCGCAGAATGTCGTCTTGTGCCAGAACCCTCAGGCCGTCGCGGCTTTGGAGAAGATGGAGGGCTTGGCGGATAAGCTCCGCCTCCAGGCGCAGTTCGACGCGGCTGATTTCAAGCTGGTCTTCCAGTCCTCGACCCAATACGGCCTCGGTCGGACGCTCTATCAGTACTTGGCCGTCAAGTTGTCCTGACCGTCCCCGAACTTCCCCGAGGCGCCCGCGCCAGGCGCGAGAGCCAATAGGCTCCCACCATGGTTATGGCCAGGCCCCCCAATTGAGCGACGGCTATGCGTTCCCGGCCCAGGCACCAGGACAGCAGCATGGTCAGCGCTGGATAGGAAAGCAGGAATGCGGTCGCCTTGGACAAGTCTATGCGCCGAATGGCGCCGTACCAAAAGAAGACCGAGAGGGCGTTCATGAACACTCCCTGCCAGACCAGGACCCGCAGGGCCGGAGCCGACCAACTCCAATTCGGGCCGTGGCGCAGGGCCCACAACGAGAACGGCGCCAAGGCGAAGAGGCTGAAGAACAGCCGGCCTCCGCTGACCAGAATGGGGTCCAGGTCCTTCGGCAGACGCTTGGCGATGACATGGGATATCTGGAACATCCAGGGCGTCAGCACGATCATGAGGTCTCCCTTCCAACGCAAGGAGCCCAGGTCGTGGGCCATGATAAGGCCTGTGCCGGCGAGGACCATCAAGCTGGCCGCCCCTTGTGGGGCCAAGACGTTTTCCCCGAGCATCCAGGTCGAAAGGATGGCGGAATAGAGGACTTCGGATTGGGCCATGACCGCGGCGTTGGCGGCGGTGGTGTAGCGCAAGGCCAGAAGGTAGATGAGACTGCCCGTCCCGCTCAAGAGGCTCATGAGGAACAGGGGCCCCGCCACGCCAGGACGCAGCGCTCGGCGCCAGCGACCGCGCGCCAACAGCGCGGGCAGGAAGCACAGGAATCCCACCGCCATCGCGCCATGGTAGAAGAGCGCGGCGCTGAAGCAGCGCAGGCCGTCCTGTCCGATCAGGGGCCAGAAGGCGTTGAGAATCCAGCAGCCGAGGAGCGCGGCGAAGGCGGGCATTTTAAGATTATAGCAACGGGGCCGGGCTAGCGAGCGCTGCCCAGCGGCTGGATGTCCGCCCGGCGGCGCAGTTCCCGCAGGTAGGCGGGCAAGGCGGACTTCATCTTCTCAGAGAGGAGCAGGTCGCGCAGTTCGTCTTTCGCGGCCTCATAGCGCGCCGGTTGGGACGGCCTTTGGTCCGTGACTTGAAGGATATGGAATCCTTTGGCCGAAGGCACCACGCGGACTTCCCCGGCCTTCATGTCGAAGGCGACGCGTTCTATCTCCTCGGGCAGCATGCCGCGAGAGACGAATCCGTAATCTCCACCATTGAGTCTGCCGGTGGCGGCCAGGGAGCGTTGCCGGGCCAGGGCGCCGAAATCAGCCCCGTCCCGGAGCCGGGTCACGACCTCGTCCGTGTCGGCCTGGGTCTTTACCAATATGTGGCGCAGGCGCACCGCGGGCGGGACGGCGAACTGGTCCCGGCGCTCGCGGAATGCCTTTTCGAGGTCGCCCTCCGATAGCGATATCTTGAGCGCGCCGGAGAGAAACTGGCGCACGAGGACCTGATCGGAGATCTCGGCCTTGAGCTGCGCTACGGAGCGGCCGGACTGCTTGAGCTCGTTCTCGAAAAGGGCCGGGTCGCTGAACTGCGCGCGCAGGCGCTCCAGGCGCCTCTCCACCTCGGCTCTGTCGGCCTTGAGGCCCTGGGCCTGGGCGGCCTGGCGCAGGAGGAGCTCGTCTATAATGTCGTCTAGAGTGGCTGGGCCGTAGCGCTTCCAGAGGCGCTCCACGATCTCGGATTGCCGGATCACCGTCCCATTGACGGAAACGACGCCGCGGTCTTCTTCGGCGCGCGCAACGCCCGCCAACAGGACGGCCGCGGCGCAGAGCAGGGGCAGGCGCTTCATAATTGCTTTAGAAGGCAAATGATATAATAAATCTTGTGCGAGCAGCCGCCGGGCTTGGCGGCACGGCGGCCGCCGAGGGTATAAAATTGGAAAAAATCTGGAAGACCATCATCGAACCCTTCCGCATCAAGGCCGTGGAACCCCTGGGCTTCACGACCGAGGCGCAACGCGAGAGCGTGCTGCGCACGGCGGCCTATAACGTCTTTGCCATCCCGGCCGACCAGGTTCTCATCGATCTGTTGACCGACTCGGGGACCGGCGCCATGTCCGGGGAGCAGTGGGCGGCCATCATGCGCGGAGACGAGTCCTACGCCGGAGCGAGGAGCTTCTTCGTCTTCGAGCGCGCCGTGCGCGAGCTGACCGGCTACCGTTATATCATGCCCGTCCACCAGGGCCGCGCCGCGGAGCGCATCTTGATGGGGGCCGTCTGCGGGCCGGGCAAGACCGTCCTGTCCAATTCCCATTTCGACACGACTCGTGCCAATGTGGAGGCTTCCGGCGCCGCGGCCGTGGACCTGCCCGCGCCCGGGGCCTTGGATTTCGACACGCCCGGACCTTTCAAGGGGAATATGGACGTCCGCGCCTTGGAGGCCAAGATCCGGGAGCTGGGCGTGGAGAACATCCCCATGGTCATCATGACGCTGACCAATAATTCCCTGGGCGGTCAGCCGGTGTCTATGAGCAATCTGCGCGAGGTCTCGGAGGTCTGCCGGCGCGTCCGCGTCCCCCTCATCATCGACGCCGCGCGTTTCGCCGAGAACGCCTTCTTCATCAAGCTGCGCGAGCCGGGTTATGCCGCCCGCCCCGTCGGTGACATCGCGCGGGAGATGTTCTCTTGCGCTTCGGGCTGCATGATGAGCGCCAAGAAGGACGCGCTAGTCAATATCGGAGGCTTCCTGGCTTTGAACGACTCCGCCTGGGTGGCCCGATGCCGCGAGGCCATCATCCTCACCGAAGGCTTTCCCACCTACGGAGGCTTGGCCGGGCGGGACTTGGAGGCCATGGCTCAGGGCCTCGTCGAGGTCCTCGACGAGCATTACCTGACCTACCGCTTGCGCTCGGCGGAATATCTCGGCAACGGCTTGCGCCGGGCCGGGGTGCCTATCGTGGAGCCGCCCGGAGGCCACGCCATCTACGTCAACGCTAAGAAATTCCTGCCCCACATCCCGCCGTCCCGCTATCCCGGTCAGGCCTTGGTCTGCGAGCTCTACCGCACCGCCGGCATCCGGGCGGTCGAGATCGGCTCGCTCATGTTCGGCCACGGCGGCGACGGAGCTTTCATCCCCGCCCCCATGGAGTTGGTGCGCCTCGCCTTGCCGCGCCGGGTCTACACGCAGAGCCACATCGATTTCGTCATAGAGGTCTTCGCGGATATCGCCCAGCGCGCCAAGTCCCTGCGGGGACTGCGCTTGGTGGAGGCGCCCCAGCGCCTGGCCCATTTCACCGCGAAGCTCATGCCGGAGCCCGTCTGATGGCCGAGGCCAAGGGGCGTCTGCTCGTCGTCACCAACGACAGGGCCCTTGCCGACCAGATGGCTTCCGCCGCCTCCGCCCGCGGACTGGAGCTGTCTTGCGCGGCCGGCCTCCGTGAGGCGGCCGTGCAGTTGAGCCAGGGCGTCTGCGCGGCCCTAGTGGTGGATTTCGGCCGGATTCCCGCCGCGGAGCGCGAGGCCGCCTTGGCCCTGCGCCAGCAGGCTCCCCGCGCCGCCTGCTTCTTTTTGGAGACCAACCTCAGCATCGCGCCGGACACGCCGGCCTCATTGCGGCAGTTGCCCTGGCCTTTGCCCAGCGGCTTCGCGGACAAGCTGAGGGTTACGGAGCGGCCGGTCGTCATGCTGGCCGATCAGACCCTCTTCGCTACGGAGGCCTTGCATGCGGCGCTCCAGCAGGCCGGGGTCCAGATCGTTTCGCTGGAATCGACCAACGGGCTCGCCTCATTCCTGCGGGAGCAGAAAGAGGCCCGCGCACCCAAGCCCGAAGCCAAGAAGCCGTTCTGGAGGTTCGGCGCCTCCTCCAAGAGCGACGCCGAGACCGGTTCGGAGCGGCCCGTGTTGAGCCGCGTGGTGGTGGCCTTGTTCTCGGGGACGGTGCCGGAAGCGGCCAAGCTCGATATCGGCATCCGGCAGGTCGTGCCCGAGGCCGTCTGTTATTTCGTTCCGAGCCTGGAGCCGGGCCGAGCCGCGGTGGCCGCCATCGAGGCCGGCCAGACCGCCTCGCTCATGCGCGAGCTGGCGGGCGGCATCCCGGAGCTGCTGACCGCCGGCGACGAGGCGCAGAAGACCCCGCCCAGAGGCGGCGGGCGCATCCTTTTGGCGGAGAGCAACAAGGCCTACGTCATCGCCATGGGCCAGGCCCTCATGGTCGCGGGTTACGAGGTCGTCACGGCGGGCGACGGGGAGGAAGCCCTGCGCCATTTCAGGCCGGGCGCTTATGACCTGTCCGTCATCGGCACTGCCATCGCCTACGGCCAGCATTCCGGCGCCGAGTTCGCGCAGAAGCTGCGCAAGCAGGATCCTGACCTGCGCATCATATTCATCGTGGACCAGTTCCCGGCCGAGACCGTGACCAAGAGGCTTGGCGAGGTCGTCAAGCTGGGATTGGACGACGCCCTGGTCCGGCCGGTCGAGCCCGTGCAGCTCGTGGAGTCCGTGCGGCGGGCGCTGGAACGACGCTTCCTGCTCCTGCGCAACGCCCAGCTTTCCCGGGAGAACGAAGACAAGAACCGGGCCCTTACCCAGATCAATGATTTTCAGAAGAAGTTCTTCGCCATGGTGGCCCACGATGTCAAGAACCCCCTGACCGCGATCATGGGCTATTCGGAAGTCCTGGGCACGAGCCTGAAGGACAATCCCCGGAATCTGAAATATGCGTCGCACATCCACTCCGCCGCCGGGGCCCTTAATCTTCTCATCTCGGACTTGGTGGACTTGGCGGCCATCGAATCGGGGAAGCTGCGCGTGGAGATCGGGCCGCTGGACTTGGCGGACGTGGTCAACGAAGTCCGAGCGCGCATCGAGATCGTGGCCCAGAAGCGCCAGATCATCTTCGCGGTGGACCTGCCGCCGGCCTTGCCGTCCCTGGCCGGGGATCCGGCCCGCCTCGGCCAGGTCATCCAAAACCTTTGCACCAACGCCATCCAGTACACCAAGGAAGGCGGCAAGGTCACGGTGCGCGTCGAGGTCTTCGCGGACAAGGTCGTGGTCAGCGTCATCGACACGGGCATTGGGATATCCGCGCAGGACCTGCCCCATGTCTGGGAACGGTTTTTCCAGTCCGAGGAAGCCAAGAAGATGCGCAAGGCCGGCTTCGGCCTGGGCCTCAAGATTGCGCGCGAGATCGTGCAGATGCACGGCGGGGAAATGGGGCTGGAATCCCAATTGGGAGTGGGCTCGCGGTTCTTCTTCGTCCTGCCGGTGAAAGCTGCCAAGGAGCCACAGGCCGTGCCGTCCCCTGCGGCGAGCGGAGAAAGGCCAGCGCCTTCGGGGACGGTGCTTCCTGGCGCACCGCCTTCGGGGATGGTGCGCCCTAGCGCACTGCCTCCGCCAGCGCCTGTGCGGCCTAGCGTGCCGCCTCAGAAGCTGCCGCCGCTGACGGATCCTCCTCGGCGGCCCGAGGGCTGGCCGGAATGACCCCAAAGCAGATGCTTCCCAAAGATATAAGAGACCTCCAAAGAATGCTGCCTGCGGGAGCGCTTCTCGTGGGCGAGGCCGAATTGGCGGCCTACGCCTATGACGCCACCGCGCAGCGGGCCCGCCCCGAAGCCGTGGTCCTGGCGCGCAGCGTCGAAGCGGTGCGCCAGACGGTCCTCTTCTGCCGGGAGCGCCGCATCCCCTATGTCGCGCGCGGCGCCGGTACCAACCTTTCGGGCGGCTGCGTGCCCTTGCGCGGCGGCGTGGTTTTGTCTTTGGCCCGCATGGACCGCATCCTGGGCATCGACACTGCGGCGCTGACCGCGGTGGTGGAGCCGGGCGTGGTCAACCTCAAGCTTCAAGAACAACTCGCCCGGACGGGACATTACTACGCTCCGGACCCTTCGAGCTTCCGGGTGTCCACGATCGGAGGCAATATCGCCGAGAACGCGGGCGGCCCGCGCTGCCTCAAATACGGCGTGACCACCGACCATGTCCTGGCCCTGGAAGCCGTCATGCCTGACGGCGGCCTGGAGCGCTTCTCCGTGCGGGACGCCGGCTGCGAGCTGATGAGCCTCATGGTGGGTTCGGAAGGAACCTTGGGCGTCGTCACCAAGGCTTGGCTGCGCCTGCTGCCGCTGCCGGAGGGGGTGCGCACGGTTTTGGCCGGTTTCACGTCGGTCGACGCGGCGGTGCGCTGCGTCTCGGCTATCGTCGCGGCGGGAGTGCTGCCGCGGGCCCTGGAGGCCTTGGACCGCGCCACCGTGGCTTCGGTGGAGGCATACAACCGCGCCGGCTATCCGGACGCTGAGGCCGTGCTGCTCATGGAGATGGACGGAACCCCGGATGAGGCGGCGCGCGAGGCGGAGATCGTCGAGCGCCTGGCGCGGGAGCACGGAGCCACGGAGATACGCTCGGCGCAGGAGACCGGAGAGCGCGAGCGGCTTTGGGAGGGCCGGCGCGGGGCCTACGCCGCCTGCGCGCGCTTGGCGCCCAACGTCCTGGTGGAGGACGGCGTGGTGCCGCGCGCGCGCCTGCCCGAGGCGGTGCGCCGTATCCAGGAGATCGCGGCGCGCCACGGCATCAAGCCGGCGCTGGTCTTTCACGCTGGGGATGGCAACCTCCATCCCAATATCTCTTACGACGAAAGGGATCCCGAGCAGACCGCGCGGGTCAAGGCTGCTGGGGCGCAGATGCTGCGGGCCTGCGTGGAACTCGGGGGCTCGCTTTCGGGAGAGCACGGTATAGGCACGGAGAAGCGCGAGGCCATGCGCTGGCTGCACACGCCCCGAGCCCTGAAGCTCTTGCGCGATTTGAAGCACGCCTTCGATCCGGAGGATCTGGCCAATCCCGACAAGATGTTCCCTGCGCCAGGAGACTCCGAGTCCGGGCCCTTGCTTGCCGCGCGGGCTTTGAGCCCGCAGGCGGAGCGGCTGGTCGCCCAGGTGAAGGAGTGCGCCAGCCTGGGCAGGACCATGGCCATCGTCGGCGGCGGCTCGCGATGGAAG
>Ga0118677_10002070_pt1 | contig 41129 bp, 27 predicted proteins | sample AliMusrvi5mmetaG_FD_86154 | JGI IMG/M metagenome (GOLD analysis project Ga0118677, IMG submission 86154)
GGCTGCGGGTGCTGGTGGTGGACGACAATCCCACCGCGCGTGAAATCCTGGAGGAACCCTTGACCACATTCGCGCACCGTGTAGACGCGGTCGCGTCCGGGAGGGAGGCTATTGCGGCGATTCAAATCCACGACAGCAGTGACCCTTACGATATCGTCTTCATGGACTGGCGCATGCCGGGCATGGACGGCCTCGAGGCCAGCCGCCATATCAAAAGCGACGAGACCATCAAGCATCATCCGCATATCGTCCTCGTAACGGCGTTTGGGCGTGAAGAAGTCCGCGAAGAAGCCGAGCGGCTGCAACTGGATGGCTTCCTGGTGAAGCCGGTCACGAAGTCAATGGTGGTCGACACCCTGGTAAATGTGTTTGCGCATGGTGGTGAGGGCGCAAAGGCGGCCGTGGAAAGCGACCCGGCAGTACGGTTGCGCGGCTTGCGCATCCTCTTGGCTGAGGACAACGAGATTAACCAGCAGATCGCGATTGAGCTGCTGGAAGGGGCGGGGGCAAAGGTGAGGGTCGCAAACAACGGGCGCGAGGCAGTGGAGACCCTCTCAAACGGACCACTACCACCCCCATTCGACCTCGTGCTGATGGACCTGCAAATGCCGGAGATGGACGGGTATCAGGCAACTGCAGAACTCCGCTCCGACATTCGTTTCAGCACCCTGCCGATTGTTGCAATGACGGCCCATGCAACGGTTGAGGAGCGACAACGATGCCTGGCCGCGGGAATGAACGACCACATCTCGAAGCCCATCGATCCTGCGGCCTTGTTCGATACCGTAGGGCAGTTCTGTAGAACACCTGCTGCTCCGGCCACCGGGGAGAAAATGCAGGGTCCGGTACCTGACTCTGCGCTGCCGAAGACCGCTGAGGTTGAAGGGGCGGCCGAGGTCTCAAAGCAGCCGCGGCCCCCCGAGCAGGTCGAGGAGACGCTGCCCGTTGTCGATGGACTCGACACCAAAGACGGCCTGGCGCGAGTCGCCGGGAACCGAAAGCTCTACCTAAAGCTCCTTCGCCAATTCGTGGAGCAACAAGGTCCTACGCTTAATCAAGTCTCAGATGCGTTGGCAAAAGGAGACGTGGCCCTGGCGGAACGTTTAGCCCATACGCTTAAAGGTGTTGCCGGGAATATTGGGGCCAAGGCCGTTCAGGCAGCCGCGGGCATCCTGGAAAAGCTGATTCGCGAGAAGGCCGGCAGCGACAAGCTGGATCCAGCAAGGCAGCAAGTCGCGGCGGCCCTTGATCCCTTGACAGGCCATTTACGGGCCGCATTGATCCCAGCCTCAACCGCCACTCCCACAACAACTCCCGCTAGTGTGGCTGACCCAGCGCGGATACACGAGGCCGCGGCGCGCTTGAATACTTTGCTTGCGGAATTCGATCCTGGCGCAACTGACTTCATCGAGGCGAACCACGCGGACCTGCGAGCTCTTTTCCCAGGCGACGCGTGGCAGCATTTCGACACGCTCGTACAGGGCTACGCCTTTGCCGATGCGCAAGCGCAGTTGGAGACGGCGCTCAAGACTCTGCCTTCACTCATGCGTCACGATACTTACGCTCGGACACACCAAGGCGGCGGCGGCACAGCATAATAGTCAGGACCACGAATCCCAGCGTCTGTAGGGGTCCGAGGACAAAGCTAGCCAGTGCCCTGGCCATCGAGATATTGCCAATGGCCTCGATAGGATAATAAAGGCTCATCAGCGGCATCTGTAGCAAGGTGCTGGACAGCGTAAACGCCACAAACAGGAGACTCACCGCTAGCCCCAGGAGAACCGGATGCTGTAGTGACTTCGCCGCAGCTTTGCTGACCGCGTCCTCCTTGCGGCGCACTATCCACCAGCTACCCGCAACACACGCTACCAAGGCCAGGAGGTTGGCCAAGCTGAACATCGCCGCCGGAAACAGGTTGTCCGAGTAGGGCCGCGCGGTGTGCTGGAATTTGTATCCCAACCCGGCCAAGCCGCCGAGCACTGCCGCGTTGGTAACCAAACCCGCGATGGTACACAGCAACCCCCAGACCTGAACTCCGACCAGCATCCAGAGAACCCGGTTCAGCCAGACCTGCCCGCGGTTCACCTTGGCAAACTCGGGATCCAACCGCTCGGGGTCCCCTATCCGGCGCGTGGCCAGCAGAAAAGCCTCTTCGTCCGTCAGACCCCGGCCCTGCAATTCCGCCACCGAATCGCGCAGGTGCGCCTCCAGTTCAGCCAGGTTTTCCTCGCGGAAGTACGGCGATTGTCTCAGGTCATCCCGCCAGCGGGAGATAGCATGGTTCAGGTCAAATGCGGTTGGATTTTCCATAGTTTAGTAAGTGTTTGGTGAACGGTCAGCCACTGTTCGCGCTCGGCCTGGAGTGCCTTGCGGCCCTCCCGACGCAGGCAATAGTATTTTCGCTTCCGGCCGGTCTCCGCTTCGCGCCATTCCGATTCAATGAGACCTTCCGCTTCCATCCAGTGCAACACGGGGTAGAGCATCCCCTCGGTCCATTCGATCTTTCCACCCGAGAGCACCCGCACGCGCTGGATGAGCGCATAGCCGTAATTCTCCCCTTCCCCGAGCACGGACAACACCATCGGGACGGTCGAAGCGGCAACCAGTTCTTTCGAAAGCATAGCGGCACTATACATAATACTGCAATGCTTGTCAACAGAAGAAAATGCGCCCCCCAAACGGCGGTTCGGAATTGGTCTGTGATTCAGAAAGAATGGTTGCAAAAGTCCTTGCCCTCCACCCAAGCTGGTCCCAAAATCCCCCACGATGACTAGCCCTAATTATGCATCAAGCCACTGCCATTAAGCTCGCCCGGATACCCGAGGCCACTTCGCGACCTGGCAGCCGGCCGTCCCGTCCAGCCGGTTTCACCCTGATTGAGTTGCTCGTAGTTATTGCCATTATCGCCATTCTCGCGGCCCTGCTCTTGCCCGCCCTGGCCCAGGCCAAGCGGAAAGCTGACACCATTTCGTGCATCAACAACGAGAAGCAATTAGTCATCGCGTCCCTTGTGTATAGTTTGGACTACGGGGACTGTTGGCCATCGAACGGCCCGGGCGACCCCGCTGTGGATCTGGTAAATCCCCCGGCGAACTACGTTCCCAAGGTGTGGGCTGAAGGACGGGATGCATCGAATCTCTTCGACGACCTCACGGCAGCCGGGATGGTTTCCGAACGCCTATCGCTGCTGGCGGCCTATACAAAGAACAAGGGCATCTTCCGGTGCCCGGGAGATCGCGAGTCCTGGACGGTCAACGGCAAAAGCGTCAGGCGTCCACGCAGCTTCGGCATGAACGCCTACGTGGGTTGGGTGGGGGCCGTTTATACCGGGATGCCGGACGGCCAGAGGTATCGGATCCTGCGCAAGACAGTGGATGCGAAGAACGCCACCACTATGTTTATCTTCGGTGAGATTAACCCGAACAGCATTTGTCGGCCGATGTTCGGCATCAACATGGATGCACAGACGATCTACCATTACCCGGGGAATTACCACGGGCTGCGGTCAAACTTCTCATTTGTGGACGGGCATGCCGAAACGCATCGTTGGAAGGACAGCCAGTTCAACAATCCTACCCCGCCACCTGCCAACTGGCACGATCACACGGGAAACCAGGCTGGTCCCAACAGCAAGAATGACCTCGCGTGGCTCAAGGATCACGCGACGTTACGCCGGTAAGCGGTACGGTTGGAAGCCGGACTTTGTCCCCTCGTGCTCTTCGCGGCAGCCGGGTGGTTCCCGGTGTTGTGGTGCAGATATTCCGGTTCCCTCAATGCCATGTCTGCTTCACTCAATCTCGGCTGGTATTCCCTAGCCTTTGGGCAATGTAGTGCATCATAAATCCTGTAACTTATCGACGGGCGGAAGCGTCTAGCTCTCTAAGCGTCGGCCGGAGGCCGTCATTTTGGCCTGCACTGATCAACATTTGCCGCTCGGCTGGCATGACTTTCCACGGCAACGGACTTAAGGAATCCAAAGAGACCATTTGATGAAAACGAAACTGAGTTTAGTGTTATGCGTCGGTGTTCTGGCGTCGGCTGGAGTGGCCCCCAACGCCGCCCATGGACAACTGCCGCCGGACTTTCCGGCTTTCACCGTGACCACTTATGATACCAACGCGGTGGGAGACGGTTACATATTCCTAACCGTCAGCGAGACTTCGACTAATGTCGGCTGGTATGCCATGATTCTGCGAAACGACGGCACGCCCGTTTGGTATCAAAAAACCTCAGACGCGGCCGCGGATCTCAAGGTGCTCCCCAACGGATTTCTGCATAATGCCGTATCTTACCATACTCTCTCCTGGACCGGCGGCGCCGACGTTTATCATCAGATTCTGGATAACAGCTACAATCTCCGGGAGACGATCCCGGCTGGCAATGGCTATTTGCCGGAAACCCACGAGATCCAGGTATTACCCAATGGCAACGTCCTGTCGCTCAGTTACTATCAATCGTACATGAACCTGGCCCAGATTGCCGCCGGCGCCTATCCTAACGCGCTGGTGGCGGGGGCCGTTATTCAAGAATTAGACACGCAGCGCAACGTCGTTTGGCAGTGGCGCTCCTGGGATCATTACGCGTTCCAAACCTACTACGCACCCGTCTTGGCCGTAGGTGCCATGGCTACCGTGCGCAATCCTGTCGTGGATTCCTTTCACCTCAACGCCGTAACCATGGACACGGACGGGAATCTGCTCATGTCGAATTTCATGGTGGATGTCCAGAAGATCAACCGTCAGACCGGCGCGGTCATGTGGCGTCTGGGTGGTTGGGGTAATCAATTCTCGTTCGTGGGGGAAAACCCGGCGCAAGCGGCAGCCCATTTTTCGTCTCATGGACTCAACCGCCTGCCCAACGGAAATATCCTCATTTTCTGCAATGCCGACCAACAGTCCACACGTTCCTCGAAAGTATACGAATACCAACTGGACGAGGTCAACAAGGTCGCCACGCTGGTCTGGAGTTACACCCCAGCCACCCCGTGGTATAGTTGGCATGCCGGCAGTGCCCAGCGGCTGTCCAATGGCAACACTTTCATCGGTTGGGGCGGCGGCGGTGTCGTGCCGGGCGTGGGCGGCATCGGCAATCACCAGGTCCCCGCCTGCACCGAAGTCACGCCCTCGGGCCACGTGGCCTTTGAGATGATGTTTAACGACCCCTTGGTCGCCAGCTATCGAGCCTTCCGGTTCGCATACCCGCCGCACCCGCAGGCCACCACGGTGGTTCAAGCTGAGCTAACAACCGGGAACACATATAACTTCGGCGCGGCGGGCGTTTCCCTGACGGTGACCGCTGGAGGGGGCGGATACAACGCGTTGACCGTTACCCGTGAACAATATGCTCCGGTCTATCCCGCGTTCCTTGCCAAACCGCCGCGCGTTCTGCCCGCGCGTGTGAGCATGGTCGAGAGCGCTCTCAACACCCTCGGGGCCGATATCGATTTCGATGTCGCCGTATTTGGCATCGCCAATCCCGCCAACACAACGGTCTATTACCGCGCCAGCACCAGCCAGGGCATCTTCGTCCCTCAACTCACCGATTACAACCCCGTAACCGGCAAGCTCACCATCTCGATCAATCTGGCCGCTCAAGGCGGCGATTTTGGCGAGTTCATTTTCGGTTATCCGGATGTGGCCGAAGTGCCGTATCCGCCCATTTTGAATGCGGTTGAAAACTACCGTGGGCTTCAGCCATACGAAGTTATCGCCCCGCTCCAGGCTACGACAGGTGCGGTTTACTCTGTCAACCAGACCTTGCCCATCTCGCTCTCCTGGTCGCCGAAAGGCTTCGCGACCGGCTATCAGCTCCAGATCGCCACCAACCAGGATTTCACCAGCCCGTTAGTTGACATTCCGTATCAAACCGACGCCTTCTACGTCTGGAGCAATGCCAGTCCAGCCACGACCTATTACTACCGGGTGAACACCTCCAATGACGGTGGCACCGGAGCCTGGTCAGTTGGCTCTTTCCAGACGATCGCGCCGTTTGTGCAGGTGACGGTCCCGAACGGCGGCGAGGCTTGGAGACGAGGGCTGCCTTACTTCGTGCAATGGAACGACGACCTGGCCGAGAGCGTCAGAATTGACCTCTACAAAGGGGGCTCCCTCGTCAGAAACCTCACCACGAACACCCCCAGCACCGGCGCCTTCAAATGGTCAATCCCGGTGAGCACACTGACGCCCGGCAGCGATTATACGATCCAAATCACGAGTGTTTCGAACAGCGGCTTGTCATCGACCTCTGCTCAGTCCTTCAGCATCGTGGACGCGCCGGTGATCAACTCGGGGACACCGCTCCCGGATGGAAAAGTGCTGTTCGGGTTCACCGCGCCGGGCGCGGCGCAGGCGACTGTGTGGGCCACCACCATGTTGTCGCCCCCAACCTGGCAGAAACTGGGGCCGGTGACAGTGACCAACGGCAGCGGAGCATTCACCAATACCCCTCCCCACGCCTTCTACCGTGTCAGCGTGCCGTAAGCGAATCTGGCCTCCCGGCCTCAGCTTGTATGAAGCTGATCCGATCCATTGCAGCGGCAGTAATCACGTTGGCGACCCTGACGGTCCTGGCCCCGAATGGCCGGGCGGCCAGCGTGGGACCTGCAGGTTACACTAATCACTTTAGCAGCCTGCCACCGGCAGCCGATTGGTCCTACCTAATAGTGGCCGGAGCTTCCGGCGACATCACCACGGCGGCTGCCTTGAACACGGCCGTCCAGGCCTTGACGGCGGCTGGCATCACGAGGCAAGTGGTGTCTGATAATGGCAACCCTCCCGCCGCGGCAGATTATGCCACCTGGTCCTCGACGGGCGGTTACCTTCAGACCCGCCCCACCGGTACCAAGTTCATTGCGGTGATGGCTGTGCTCATCAACAACACCGGAGCAGATCAGAAGTCCTTTCAGATCGGCTACACGTTTTCTCAACAGGCGATCATCAACGAGCAAATGAACGGGCATCTGGTTTACTACAGCCTGACCGGTGCCGCCAGGAGTTGGGCCAATATTCCGACGCTCTCCTCAGCCGCGCCCGGCAATCTGACCGCCACCATCAGCGCGCCTTGGCCCAAAGCCGGGACTCTCTACTTGCTCTGGGCAGACGACAACGGCTCTCCCAGCCAGGATACGGCCAACGAGATCCACGACTTCTTCGTCCACCCGACTCAGGTGCCGCCATTTATTTTGTCACTCTCCCCGATAAGTGCCGCGGTGAACCAGGGAACACCTGCCAGTTTCACCGTCACCGCGGCCGGCACCCCGCCTCTCTCCTATCAATGGCGCAAGGTCACTACGACCAGCACGAACATCCTTCCCAACCAAACCAACGCCACCTGCTCCATTGCCGCCGCTGCCCTGGACGATGCGGCAGGCTATTGCGTAGTCATTACCAACGTTTTCGGCAGCGTGACCAGCGCCGTGGCCACCCTGAGCCTGAACAAGGCGCCCAGTGCGCTGGGCGTGAGCGTGCGGGATCAGAGGGGGCTCTACGTATCTTTCTCGACGAACATGGACGCCGTCACTGCTCTGGATGCCAGTCGCTACCGCATCAACCACGGCATTACGGTGACCAATGCGGCCTTTGTTCCCGCCCTGGGCACAAATGGTCCCCAAAGCGTCGTCCGGCTAGACATCCAGCCGCTCCTTGGCTTGTTCCCCGATTATAGCCTGGCCATAAGCAACGTCCTCGGTGCGGGAGGTCTTCCATCCATCACGCCCAACCCCACCGTGCTGCCTTTCCACCTCGATTATCGCGACTTGGGCTATCTTTACCTCTCGCCCGTGCCCGGGGCTGAGTATGTCTCGCCCCAGACTTGCTTTGTGCTGGTGCGCTTCAAGGATGTGTCCCCCAATACAGTGACCAACCTGGCCACCTTCGTGACCGTGACCGGCTCCAGCACCGGGATTCACAGCGGCCAAACCCATGTCGCGATGGATGGGCGAACGGTCATCTACCAGATGACAACGGGTTTCTCCCTCGACGAATCGGTCACGGTCAACCTAGCGCCGAACTCCGCTTCCAGTCCCAGCCTGGTCGCCTACGAGTACCAGTTCGTGGTTGGCGGCCACAGCCCGGATGTGGGCAGCATCACCGCCCTTGGCGACAATCTACCCTACCAGGGCAGAGGAAAAGCGCTCCACGGCGATCAAACCCCTGAGTGGCTGGATCACATCGTCCCCAACAGCACCACCAGCAACAGCGAAGACGACCTGGCGTTAGGCTGGACCAAGCCCGACCAGGCCACCACAGCATCATCCGAGATCAATCCAGCAACAACCCTCTCGTCCCGCACTGAAGGCGCGTCCGCGGACGCCGTGCATATCGCCAGCCATAAGGGCGCTGGCTTGACACCCAAGTTCTCCGTCATGCCCAATGGGGTCTCGGTGCCCAGTGACTTCCCACAGGTCACCATCACAGCCCGGGGCAATCCCGCCTCCGACTACATTTGGCTCGAGAGCGTGGGCCAGAACGGCCAGATGTACAAGATGATCCTTGATACCTGGGGGAACCCCGTCTTTTACCAGCGTGGAGGAGCGATGGATTTCAAGCCGCAGAAGAACGGCCTTATCACCTGGAAGGGCTTTACCGCGGTGGATAAGAACTTCAATTACGTCGGGAGCTACTTCGCGGTCAACGGCTATGGCACCGATGAGCACGAGCTCCAGATCCTCGCGGATGGCACCTATTTTCTGATCGGCGACGGCACGGAAACGGTTGATATGAGCCGCTTAGTAACCAACGGCAATCCCACCGCCTCGGTCATGGAGAATGTAGTGCAGCAGTTTACGCCGGCGGGCGATCTGATCTTCCAATGGCGGGCCTGGGATCACCTGGATATCCTGGACCTGCAGCCGTCAATCGACGTCACAGCTCAGAGCTTTGATTTCCCCCATATGAACGCCATTGACGTAGATGATGACGGGCACATCCTGCTCTCCAGCCGCAATAACAGCGAGTGCACCAAAATCAATCGCGACACGGGGGAGATCATCTGGCGCCTGGGTGGCAAGCACAGCACTTTGACCTTTGTCAATGACCCCTTGGATGGACCGCGCGACCAACATGGCCTCCGGGCGCTCGGCCGGGGCCACTATATTCTATTCGATAACGGAAACCTGCATGACCCGCCGGTTTCCCGAGCCGTCGAATACGTGGTCGATCCGCTGGCCAAAACGGCCACCTTGGTCTGGCAGTACCGGGATACTCCCGACAAATACGCGTTCTACATGGGCAATGTGCAGCGCTTGACCAACGGCAACACCCACATTAACTGGGTTTATGCTGGATACCCCAAAGTGTGTGAAGTGGACTCGAACGGCGTCAAGCAGTTGGAATTGAATCTGACGCCCGGTCGGGACCTGTACCGGTCGTGGCGGTCCCCGTGGGATGGGGTGGTGCCCGTGCCCTATTTGATCGTCGAAGCCTATCCGGACAATGTGACCCTGATCTTCAACAAGTTCGGCGACACCAACGTGAGCTCTTACCGCATTTACGGCGGCACCTCGCCGCAGCCCACCAGCTTGCTGGCGACTACCCCATCCACCCTTGCACGCCTCAGCAGTCTGCAGAACAACCAGCAGTATTACTTCCGCGTCACCGCCGTAGCCAAGGATGGCACCGAGAGCGGCTATTCCAAAGAGGAAACCGTCATGGTCAACCTGGTCCAACCGGGCCAGAACATCGTCCAGAATGGCGACTTCTCCGCCAGCACCAACGGCTGGACCTGGGCGACCGCCAACACGGCTTCGGGCACCTTCAACGTCGTGACCAGGGCCTGTCTCATTCGCATTGCCAACGCAGGCACGGCCCTGACTGATCTGCAGTTACGACAGTCCGGCCTGGAGCTAATCCAGGGCAAAGAGTACGTCCTCGAGTTTGACGGCTCGGCGGTCGGAGGGACCCACCCCATTGATGTCAGGCTGGGCCAGGACCAGTCGCCCTTTGCCGTGTATTACACGGCTTCCCCTACTCTCCGGACCACGCCCCAGCATTTCACTTACGGCTTCACCATGACCGGGTCCACCGATCTCGACACCCGCTTGATGTTTAACCTGGGGGCCCTGGCCCGGGATATCGTCCTCGATAACATCTCCCTTTATCTGGCTTACAACAGCCAGGCAACGGTGATTCTTCAGACGCTCCCCGGCGGTTTGACGGTCAATATAGACGGCACCGATTGCGCCGCGCCGACCAGCTTCACCTGGGCAACCAATTCGTTCCATACGCTCAGCGTGGCCGATGCGCAGCTTTCCCCAGATGGCCATGCGCGCTACCCATTCCTGTCCTGGAGCGATGGTGGGGCGCAAACCCACACCGTCACCACTCCTCGCCTCGACACGAACTACACGGCAAGCTTCTCTACGCAGTTCCTGCTCGACCTTGCTATTGCGCCGACTGGCGGAGGCAGCGTCACTACGGCGCCCGCTGAACCCTGGCACCCTCCCAACCAACTGGTTTCCCTGACTGCCCATCCCAGCCCGGGCTTTAAGTTCCTTTCCTGGAGTGGCGTGGACACCCAGTCCAAAAACACGGCCCAGGTCACCATGGACGATTATCGCAATGTCACCGCTACCTTCCGCGCCGTGGGGCCGGTCATCATCGACGTCCACTCGGTGGTTAGGCTCGCGGACGGCAGCGTCCAATTCGGGGTGACGGCGCCCGGTGCCGTGACCGCCACCGTTTTAGGTTCGACCAATTTAACCACATGGCAAGTACTGCAGACGGTGCCCGTCACCAACGGCGCTGCCGTCTTCACCGACGGCGCCGCGACCAATTTCCCCTGTCGGTTCTACCGCGTCCGATTGATGTGACGTCCCGATAACCTCCACCGAAAGGGCGTCGGCGAGGCACTGGTCATCCCCCTGTTCTTCAGCCACCTCTGTCCCTCGAAGATCCTGTGGCCGCCGCAAGCGAGCGAGATCCGAAAGCCGTCTATCCGGATACCACCGGGGCGCATTGCGGTCGACCGGGCACGGCCCATGACAAAGTCCTCGTAAGTCATTGTAGGAGACGACGTAAGGAGTCTCTAATCTCTTGGCCTGCTGCCCAAACCTGGACTCGCTCAGAACGTGCTGATTAGAGACTCCTTACGTCGTCTCCTACAGCTTGAGATTGGAGTCCTTATCCCCGACTTTGTCACTGGCCGTGGTTGACCGGGAACATTCGTCGGAATCAGGGTTGCGTTCTTCCGAGCATGCGCCCATTATCAGCGATGATGCGCATGACCGGTCATATGACGGGCATGAAGGCGCCACCGTTTTCAATGAGGCGTTCGGGCGACGGTCGGCTGTCAGGCGCAGAACCCTTTCTCGCCTCCCGCTGTTTGGGCGCGCGGCGATTCTCTCCCCATCATTACTGACTCCAGAAGGAACCCGATGCAGAGGAAGTTGAACCTGACCGAGGACAAAGCCACGCTCAGGCGCGCGGCAGAGCAGCGGCTCAAAGAGAAACCCGCATCCGAGATCCCCTCGCAGACGGCGACCGACCTGCGGCGGCTCCAACACGAATTGGAAGTCCACCAAATCGAATTGGAGGTGCAGAACGAGGAACTTCGGACCAGCCAGGCGGAGCTCAATGCGGCATTGGAGCTTACCTCCGACCTCTTCGACTTTGCTCCGGTTGGCTCTTTCGGACTCGCTGCCGACGGCACAGTTCTCCTCGTGAATCAGGCTGGCGCAAGCCTCGTTGGCCTCGGGCGAGCCGAGTTGACGGGTCGACGTTTTCAGGTGTTCCTCCCTGAGTCGGACCACTTGGCTTTCAACATCTTCCTCCAGCGGGTCTTTGCCACCCGAACCAGGCAGGCCCACGAAATCACGCTGCTCAGGAAAGACCAGGCGCGGCTGCACGCCCACCTCGAAGCCCTGGTCTCTCCAGATGGCGGGAGTTGTCGCCTCGCGATGTTCGACATCACCGAGCGCAAACGGACGAACGCGGTGCTGGAGGCTCGGGTGCGGCTCAGCGAGTACGCGCTGGGCCACTCGCTTGACGAGTTGCTAACCCGGACACTGGACGAAGTCGAACTGCTGACCGGTAGCACCATTGGTTTCTTCCACTTCGTGGAGACCGACCAGAAAACGCTCTCCCTCCAAACCTGGTCCACCAATACCCTGCGGAACATGTGCACTGCCGAGGGCAAGGGGCGGCATTATGACGCGGACAAGGCGGGGGTATGGGTAGACGCCCTCCGCGAACGCCGCCCGATGATTCACAACGATTACGCCGGCCTGCCGCATCGCAAGGGTACGCCGCCCGGCCACGCACCGGTGCTCCGAGAGTTGGTGGTGCCCATCCTGCGGAATGAGCACGTCGTAGCGCTGCTGGGCGTCGGTAACAAGCCGGGCGACTACGGGCCGGAGGATACCGAGAGCGGCTCCCAGCTCGCTAATCAGGCTTGGGACATCGTCCTGGCCAAGCGGGCAGAGGAGCAACTGGCCCGCATGGCTCGGGAGTGGCAAGCCACTTTCGATGCTGCCAACGATGCGATTTGGCTGCTGGATAAGGAGCAGCGGGTGTTACGCTCGAACAGGATGGCGAACCAGATCTTGAAGTGCCCAGGGGCAAGGATCGTCGGGCATTACTGTTGGGAGATCGTGCATGGCACCGCCGGGCCGATTCCGGGCTGTCCCGTCGAGTTGGCGCGAAAGAGCCTGCACCGCGAGACAATGGAGTTGCTGATCGGCGACCGCTGGTACAATGTCACCGCCGATCCAATCCTTGACGTGGCTGGTCAGTTTGCCGGCGCAATCCACATCGTCCGTGACATAACCGAGCCCAAGCGCGAGGAAGCGGAAAAGGAGAAACTGCGGGCCCAGAACCGGCAACTCCAGAAATCAGAGAGCCTGGGGCGGATGGCTGGGGCTATCGCCCACACCTTCAACAACCAGCTCGCGGCGGTGATACTGAATCTGGAACTGCTCCAGCAAGAGCCACGTCCCGATGCGGGATCCGCCGTGAGCCTGTCCGAAGCCTTGAAGTCCGCCCGCGAAGCGGCGGGTATCAGCTCCCAAATGCTGACCTATCTCGGCCAAAGCCAAGCCGAACTCGGACCGCTGGATCTGTCCGATATATGCCGGCGAAGCCTGCCCGTGCTTAAGGCCGCCCTTCCACAGGCCATGGTTCTGGAGACCACCCTGCCCTCGTCCGGACCAGCTATCAATGCCAACGCCCGCCTGATCCAGCAGATGCTGACCAACCTGTTGACCAACGCCTGGGAGGCCAGACGCGACGGATCGAGTACCATCCGCCTGACGGTCAAGTTGGTTCCATCTTCTACCATCCCGGCGGTGAATCGGTTCCCTATCGATTGGCAGCCACATGACCCGGCTTATGCCTGCCTGGAAGTGGCGGATTCCGGTGTCGGGATCGCAACCGGAGACATCGAGAAACTCTTCGACCCGTTCTTTACCAGCAAGTTCGTTGGCCGGGGACTGGGATTGGCTGTGGTTCTGGGAATTGCCCGAGAACACGGTGGAGGCATCACAGTGGAGAGCGATCCTGGCCAGGGAAGCGTCTTCAGGATCTTTCTGCCGCTGACAGCCGCCGCTGTCCCCCATAAGCCAGTCTTGGTAATTCCAGCGCTGCAATCGACGAGGGGCGGCACCCTTCTGGTAATTGAGGATGATCCGGCGCTGCGTGCTACGGTCACGCGCGTGGTCCAACGGGTGGGCTTTGAAGTGCTCGCCGCGGTGGACGGCGTCGAGGGGGTGGAGCTATTTGAGCGGCACCGGGATGAGATCCAATGCGTGCTGTGCGACCTGACCATGCCGCGCATGGGCGGCTGGGAAACCTTGGCCGCCCTGCGCCGGCTTGCGCCCGGCTTGCCTGTTGTTCTCTGCAGCGGCTTCGACGAGGCCAGGGTGATGGAGGGTTCTCATGCCGAGTTGCCGCAGGCTTTCTTGCCCAAGCCATACACAATTGAGGCGTTGGTCAAACTCATCAACCAGGTCTGGCCCAAAGTGCGCGCCGAAAAGGGGAACGGCTCATCCTGATGCTGATAACTCCAGCGAATTCGCGCAGTTCGCATTTTCTTCACCATCGCTTTACAGAGCCCTAAGCCTCTGAGACGATGCCGCCATGAAGCTGGGATCGTGCGAGCATCCAGGCTTGAAGTTCTGGCTCACGCTGTGTGCCGCGTGGCTGGCGTGCGCAGCCCCGGCCGCTTCGCTCCTGCAGGAGTATCGCATCACCAAGTGGGAAACGGACGACGGTTTGCCGGAGAATTCCGCCACGGCGATGGCGCAAACACGGGACGGGTATCTTTGGTTCGGCACCTTCAATGGCTTAGTTCGGTTCGATGGCCTCAAGTTCACCGTTTTCAATCCGGCCAACACGCCGGAGTTGCCCAGCGCCAGCATCATTAACCTCCACGTCCACAAGTCCGGGCGACTGTGGATCAGCACGGATAAGGGCCTGGTGAGTTTGCTGGATGGCCAATGGAAACGCCAAGGGCTCAACACGAGTTGGACGAACCGTTACGCCCGGACCTTTGCGGAGAACGCCGATGGCGTGCTGTGTGCCACCAGTTTTGACGGCGCCGTTTGTCGCATCCAGGGCGAGGATATCATCGAACTGCCGCCCCCCACGGTGGCCAAAGGGCAGCGCGGCTATGTGGACCCGGCCGGAACGATATGGGCGGCAAGCGCGGAGTTCTTCGGCCATTGGAACGGTCAGCGCTGGGTGCCTTCGTCACTCGGCGCCGCGCCCACCAATGATATCCCCTCGGCCAACATCCCCGCCACCAATTGGTTTCGATCCTCCGGTCCGGCGCGAGACGGCGGGCTCTGGATTCTGGGACAAAGCGCACTTCTCAAGCTCGAAGGTGGGCGCATTACGAGGTCAGTAAACTTGTCGAGGGCGGCAATTGACCTTTGGGATTTGTTCGAGGATCAGGACGGCACTCTCTGGGCTTCGAGTTATCTACGCGGATTGACTCGGATCTCCCCGACTACCGGAGCGATGGACAATTTCACCATGCAAGACGGGCTTTCCTACGACGCCCTGCGGTTCGTGTTTCAGGACCGCGAACGCAACCTGTGGGTCGGCACCAGCGGCGGCGGGTTGATGCGTTTACGCCCACGCACCTTTCAGACCTACGGCACCGAGGACTCCCTGCGCACCCGGGTGGTCAAGAGTGTTTGCGAGGAGCGCCCGGGGGTGATGTTGCTCGGCACTTACGGTGGCTACTTGGCGCGGATGGAGGGACTGGGGGAAGTAACCCGGCTGGAAAAACAAGTAGCGACCAGAAATTACGTTCAGTGCGTCCTGGTGGATCGGCAGCACCGGACTTGGATTGGTTTCGACGGCGAGAGTCTTGTGCGGTTGGAAAACAATCAGCACCAGGCTTTTGGGCCAGTCGGAGAGATACCTACGAATACTTTTGCATTGTTCGAGGACTCGGCCGGTCGGATCTGGATCGGGAGCCACGAATCCGTTGCGCGCTTCGAGCAAGGAAAGCTTCAGAACGTAAATGGGGAGGGAGCCGCCTTAACTGACGCGCGTTACTTTGCGGAGCGTCCGACGGATCGGAGTATCTGGGCCGTGTCCGGTCGGGGGCTGTTCCGGTTCAGGGATGGCCAGTTTCAAGCGGTTAACGGCCCGGGCGGAAAACCAATAAAGGAAGGAAATTGTCTGCGATTTGAAGCCGATGGGACCTTGTGGGTGGGCACGCGCAACGCCGGCTTGCTCCGCCTGAGTAAGCAAACCTGGGCGTCCCTGACTTCCCGAGATGGCTTACCCTCCGACTCAATATTGAGCCTGCTTGAGGACGGTCAGGGGTTCTTCTGGATCGGGTCGAATCGTGGTATCGCGCGGGTGGCCAAAGCGGCGTGTCACGCGGTCGGAGATGGTCGGCAAACCGAGTTGGGTTGCCAAGTGTTCACGGTGTCGGACGGCCTGGGGAGCGTTGAATGTGCGGGAGGAAACCAGCCTAATGCCACCACCGACAGCCAGGGGCGGCTCTGGTTTGCGACTCTCAAAGGAGTGGCCGTCGTGGACCCCCGCCGAATCCGGGTCAACACCAACCCGCCACCGGTGTTGATCGAGCAGGTCGAGTATCGAGATCAAACCAGCGATTTGCACGAACTCGCGTACCACGGCCAAGCCCAGTTGGTCGCTCCACCCGGCACGCGCCAATTCGTTGTTCATTTCTCCGCTCCGGCTTACAGCGCGCCCGAAAAAATGAAGTTCCGTTACACAATTGACCAACCCCGTGGGAAATGGGTGGAGGTCTCTGATCGCCGATGGGTCGTGTTGCCGACGCCGGTGCCAGGCACGACCCATTACCGCATCAAAGCAGCGAACAGCGACGGCGTTTGGAACGAAATTGGAGTTTCACTTGCGCTCACCGTGCCGCCGTTCTACTGGCAGACCCTGTGGTTCCGATGCCTCGCGGCACTTGCAGCGCTGGGCCTTGTGGGTGGCACGGTCTGGCGCGTCCAGCACTACAAACTCAGCCGGCAGCAAGAGCAATTCAACCAGGAGCGCGCTCTGGCTCACGAACGAGCCCAGCTCGCATCCGTGCTGGAGGGGACGATGGACTTCGTGGGGTTCACCTCGCCGAATGGCAGCCTGCTCTATATCAACCCCGCCGGCCGGCGCCTGGTGGGTTTGACGGAAACCGAGGATGTTACGCAGATCAAGATGCATGATTTGTTTCTGCCCGCCTCCACTGCGCTCCTTCAGCAAACGGCCATTCCCGAAGCCATCCGTACGGGGACTTGGAGCGGGGAAACCACTTTGAAAGGGCGCGACGGCAAGGAGATTCCCGTCTCACAAGTCATTGTGGCCCACCGGAGTACCGAAGGCCAGTTACAGTTCGTATCCACTATTCTTCGCGACATCACCGAGCGCAAACGGGCGGAGGCGGTGCTGCGCGTTTCGCTCGCTGAGAAAACCACCCTGCTGCAGGAGGTCCACCACCGGGTGAAGAACAACCTCCAGATCGTCACCAGCTTGCTGAACCTGCAAGCGGGCCAAGTCCAGGATGCCGCCGTGCTGGAACTCCTGGCCGTCACCCGCAGTCGCGTGGGTGCCATGGCGCTGCTGCACGAGAATCTTTACCAGTCGCCGAACCTCGCCCGGCTCAACCTGCCCGCGTACGTCGAGAGCCTGTGCGCGCAACTCCTGCGGGCCGCCGGCCCCGTCCACGCCCGCGTCCGGCTCGAGCGCTCCGTCGAGTCTGAAACCGTTTCGTTGGGGCTGGACCAGGCGGTGCCCTGCGGCCTCTTGCTCAACGAATTGGTAACCAACGCCCTGAAACATGCCTTCCCGGGCGAACGTTCCGGTTGCATCCGGGTGACACTGGAGCGCGCAACACCCCATAGCACGCGCCTTAGCGTGACGGACGACGGCGTGGGCCTGCCCGTCAAGCTGGACCCGCGCCACTCCGCCGGCCTGGGACTTCAGTTGGTGTTCCTGCTGGCACAGCAATTACACGGCACCGTCAATTTCGAGCGAGGACAAGGAACCGCCGTCCATATCCTCTTCCCTAATTCGGCGGAGAAGGAAATGCCCCATGCCTGAACCCCGGATCTTGATTGTCGAGGACGAGCCGATTGTTGCGGCTGATCTGAGCGCGCATCTCAAGCGAATGAACTACCAGCCGGCGGGCTGGGCGGTCAGCGGCGAGCAGGCCATCGACCTGGCCGGCGAGCTGCGGCCGGACCTGGTGCTGATGGACATCCGGCTCGAAGGCGACATGGACGGCGTGGACGCCGCGCTGGCGATCCGCCAGCGCTTCCACATCCCGTCGCTTTTTCTCAGCGCCTACTCGGAGCAGGTGACGATCGAGCGGGCCAAGGTGGCCGAACCGTTTGGCTACGTTCTCAAGCCGTTCGAGGGCCGTGAGCTGCGAGCGAACATTGAGATGGCGCTGTACAAGCACCGGGCGGAGGAGGAGCTGCGGCTGTCAGAGGGCCGGCTTCAGGAGATTCTCGACCATCTGGACGCCCTGGTCTATGTGGTGGACATGCAGACTTACCAGACCCTGTTCGTGAACAAATACGGGAAGCAAATCTGGGGTGATTTTACCGGAAAGACCTGCTGGCAGAACCTTCAATCCGGGCAAACGGGACCTTGCAATTATTGCACCAACTCCCGGCTCGTGGGTCCCGACGGCACCCCGACAGGCGTTCACGTCTGGGAATTTCAAAATACGGCAACGAATCGGTGGTACGAGTGCCGGGATTCGGCTATTCGCTGGCCGGATGGTCGCATGGTAAGGCTGGAGATCGCCACCGACATCACTGAACGCAGACAGATCGAGGCACAATCCCGGCAACTCCAGAAGTCGGAGAGCCTGGGGCGAATGGCCGGGGCCATCGCTCACAACTTCAACAACCAGCTCGCGTCAGTGATAATGAATCTGGAACTGCTCCAGCTAGAGCTACCTCCCAATGCGGGCCCGGGCGCGAGCCTGTCCGAAGCCTTGAAGTCCGCTCGCAAGGCGGCGGAAATCAGCACCCAGATGCTGACCTACGTCGGGCAAACCCAGGCCCAACATGAATTGCTTGATCTCTCCGAAACCTGCCGCCGGAGCCTGCCCTTGCTTAAGGCCGCCCTTCCGAAGACAGTGGTCCTGGAGACCGCCCTGCCAGCGCCCGGGCCGGCCATCAACGCCAACGCCAGCCAGATTCATCAGGTGCTGACCAACCTGCTGACCAACGCCTGGGAGGCCAGACGTGATGGATCGGGCGCCATTCGCCTTACGGTCAGGTTGGTTCCCTCCGCCGAGATCCAGGCGGTGAATCGATTCCCCATCGATTGGCAGCCACGCGACCCGGCCTATGCCTGCCTGGAAGTGGCGGATTTCGGCGGCGGGGTCGCGGCCGGGGACATCGAAAAACTCTTCGACCCGTTCTTTACCAGCAAGTTCGTTGGCCGGGGACTGGGATTGGCTGTGGTTCTGGGAATTGCGCGAGAACACGGTGGAGGCATCACCGTGGAAAGCGAGCTGGGCCGGGGCAGCGTCTTTCGGGTCTTTCTACCCGTGACAGCCGCTGTGCTCCCCAAAAGGCCAGTTCCAGTAGTTCCGGCGCTGCTATCGAAGAGGGGCGGCACCCTTCTGGCGATCGAGGATGATCCGGCGCTGCGCGCTACGGTTACGCGCGTGCTCCAACGCGTGGGTTTTAAAGTGCTTGCCGCGGAGGACGGCGTCGAGGGAGTGGAGCTATTCGAGCGGCACCGGGATGAGATCCAATGCGTGCTGTGCGATTTGACCATGCCGCGCATGGACGGTTGGGGGACCTTGGCCGCGCTGCGCCAGCGCGCACCCGGCCTGCCCGTTATTCTCTGCAGCGGCTACGACGAGGCCAGGGTGATGGAAGGCCATCATGCCGAGTTTCCCCAGGCTTTCTTGACCAAGCCATACACGATTGAGGCGCTGATCAACGCGATCAACATGGCCGTGGCCAAGCGGGAAGAATGACGCCGCACCATTTGCGCGCCATTTGCGCGTTGCCCCCGAAGGAGGTCCTGACTATGGTTGGCGACAAGACATAATGAAAAAGATAACCACACTTCTCGTCCTGACACTTCTCACCGTCACTGGCGCCTCGATCCTCGCGGCCGCTGCCACCGATCCAGGCTTTACTCCCTTATTCAATGGCAAAGACCTCACGGGCTGGAAGCTGCGCCGCCCCGACGCGCATAGCACCTGGAGCATCCTGCCCGGCGGCGTCCTCAAGAATACCGTCGAGAAAGGCACTCATGGCGTGGACCTGGTCACCGAGCAGAAATTCTGGAATTTCACCGTGCGCTACGAGTATATGACCCCCAAAGACTCGAACAGCGGGTTCTATCTGCGGGGCCGGCATGAAATCCAGATTCTGGGCGACCATGACAGCGGCAACGCCAGCGCAACCTGCAACGGGTCGATTTATAACTTCAAAGCGCCGGACAAATTCGTGACCAAGCCGGCGGGCGAGTGGCAGACCGTCGAGGCGACAATGATCGGCAATCGCATTACCGTTATTCTCAACGGTGTGAAGATTCATGACAATGTCGAGTGCGACAAGGCCACGGGCAGCGAAATTGACGGTAATGTGAAAGAACCCGGGCCGATCTTTCTTCAAGGCGACCATGGCACAGTGAGCTTCCGCAATATCCGCATCAAAGAACTGGCGAACTGAGGTTGATGGCCAGGGGCGTCTGGAGCATTCGTAAACATTCGGGCAAGCCGCATAGGAGCGCGGCCTTTAGGCCGCAGAAATGCCAGATGCGGTCAAGCGTCGGTTTTCTCCACAGCGCCCTTTCATTTGGACGTTGCTGCGGGCTAAAAAGGCCTTGTCATTACCCACAAGTCAGACGCGCTCAGATTAGCGCGGCTGTTTGGCAAGCTGGCCATACCACCCCGAAGGTGGAATGGCGCTTACTTGAGGTTCAGCAAAAGCACGGGCCTTTCAATGGTCGCTGAGGACAGGGGCGAGGGCGCCCGCGTAGCTTTCCAGCCACTGAGCCGGTACGCCCCGCTTCCCGAGCCTGAGCCAAACACGCTCCCAACTACCTCCAGGCCGCCCGCAGGCCCCTCCAGGCGTATTACTAGCCAACCGGTAGCCAACTGGTAGGCAACCACTCCGATGTGGATCCGATCCACATCGGAGTGGTTGCCTACCAGTTGGCTACCGGTTGGCCAGGCCCAGGCTTGGACCTGGCCTCAGCTAGGCCGGCAGCGGGCCGGTGCGGCACTCCCGTCGCCGACGCCCGCGGCGACACCTGCCGCTTACCAGGGCCTCCCGTGGATACCACCGGAGCCTCACCGGAGCCTCGCCGTAGTACCCTGCTTCGGAAGCAAGGTACTACGGCGAGGCTCCGGTGAGTGTCCCTCGAAGCCCGTGCGCAGTCGGGGAGGGAGCCGCGAGAGCATCTCAGGTGCCCCGATCATCGGCATCTGGCGACATCCTTGCGAAGGTTTCATCGCATCCAATTATAATTCAGGCACTTACGGAGCTGGCGAGCCTTTCGTCAAGGGCCTCAGCCTCAGCAATAGGTGTATGAATCACCGTTTAGAAGGCAACCGACTTGAGTGCGCCTTAGCTCAACCCTTCGGCTTCTTCCCCAACCCCTTCACCACCCCACGCATCCACTCCACGCTCTTACGAGTGTTCTCATCCGTGCCGCTGCATTCGATGGAGACCACGCCGTCCCAGCCGTTGCGATGCAGATAGGCCATGCAGTTCCTGATGTTATCGGCATTGACGCCGCCGCCCACATAGACCTCCGAGCTGCCGATGCCGGTTTCCTCGCCGCGAGCCGCCGCCGCCAGTGCCGGGCTGACGTCTTTGATATGGCAATGCACCACGTATTTGCGCAGCGCCTTGAGGTAGTCGAGCGGGTTGTGGCCCGCGATAAAGGTGTTTCCCGTGTCGAAATTGCACCGCAGATACTCGGAGTCGAAATGCTCGAAGAGGTTCTGCATGAACTCAAGGTCATTGGTATAGGGACCGTGCGGTTCGACATTGATGATGACCTTGTAATCCTCGGCCCACGAAAGGCATTGGCGGTAGTTATCGCAGGTGACACGGAAGACCTCCTTGCGAGTCATGCCGGGCGTCTCGAATGCGCCGTCCACCGTATCCACCATCGGGCAGCCCAGCTCGGCGGCGAAGCGTACGGTCTGCGTCACATATTGCACGCCGAACGCCGAGCCATTCGGTCCCATCATCGGATACGAGCCGTCAATCTGAGAGACGATGAGACCGAGCTTGTCCAGGAAGCGGCGGATGGGCCGTGGGTTGGATTGCAGGGAAACCCCCGGATCGTAGCCGAGGGCGGCGATAAAATTCTGGCCGTGGATGGCGCAGAACTCGATGTGTTTCAGGCCGGTGGCGGCGACTTTCTCGCAGGCGCCTTCAAAGCCAACGCTCAGGGGCCTCCAGTTGTCGGTGTGTATTCCCAAATGAATCATGCCGTCGTTCTATGCCTGACGCACGCAAACGTCAAGCCGCATGGGGGAGGATCGTGGGAGCGTTGGAGCGTTAAAGCGTTGAAGCGGCACTCGCGGCGTGCCTTGGCGTGCGTTAACCCGCCACCGGAACCGCCTTGCCCGGCCCTTCAACGGCCACATAGACGACCTCGGCCTGGGTCACACGCACCACGTCATGCGGGGGATGGCTGCGACTGGCCTCGACCGTGATGCGCACTGTGATGGAGGTGCGGCCGATCCTGACAACCTCGGCATAGAAGCTGACCAGGTCGCCTACGAACACTGGCGCGATGAACTTGACCTCGTGCATGGCCACAGTAACCAGGTTCCTCTCCGTGTGCTTGTGCGCTTCGACCACGCCCGCCTGGTCAATGTAACTCAGGATCAGGCCGCCAAAGATCGTGCCCATCGGGTTGGTATCCTTCGGCATCATCACGACGCGGATGGCCGGTTGCAACTCGGTCGTCATGCGGCCATTAGAGCCTGCGGGGTCTGGAATGTCACTGAGGAAAACAGCTCGGGGCATTTAAATCAGCTTGTGTTTTGTTTCGCTCCGGCTAATGTCATGAGCATGGATAAACCGTTCTTTCGCCGATTGTTCAGCGGCCCTCATAAGCCTGCTGCAGAAACCACCGAAACCAGGGCTGGCAACGGCGATGCGGAGGCACAGTTTAGCTTAGGTGTGAATTTTGCCCGGGAAGGCGCGGCTCAGGATTATGCGCAAGCGGCTCAGTGGTATCTCAAGGCGGCGGACCAAAGTCACCCACTTGCGCAGTTCAACCTTGGGATTATGTATGGTTCGGGTCAGGGCGTGGTCCGCGACGAGGATAAGGCAAGGGTATGGATGCAAAAGGCGGCGGACTTGGGCGACGCCGGAGCCCAGTATAACATCGGCATGAGGCACCATCGCGCCAGCCTCGACGGGCTGCCGGCGGCGGCTCCCGAGTCCAGAATTCAGGCCTTTAAATGGCTGCAACTCTCGGCGGCACAAGGCTATCGGGGTTCCGAAGCCGCGTGGGCGTTCGTGGCCCTAGCCATGACGCGGGAAGATGTGGCAGACGGCGGTCGCCGGGTTGCTGCTTTTGTTCCGGCCGGGGCGAGTCAGTCCTGAGCCCTGAGGTAGCCATTCGGCAAACCCGAGGGATAGGAGCGCGGCCTTTAGGCCGCAGAAATGCAGGATGTGGCCAAGCGCTGGTTTTCTCCAGAGCGCCACAGCATTCGGACATTGCTGCGGCCTAAAGGCCGCGCTCCTGTGCGGGTTGCCCGAATATTTATGCCCTGAGTGGAGTTACCTCTCAGACGGAGCTTGAGAATGTTCTTGTGGGGCCGTGTTTCTACAAACATGCCGCTCCTGGCGGAGCTATCCGACGAGGACAGGTTTAGGTCCCGGTCGGGTTTGGGTACAGGCTGCCCCACCTCTTTCCGCCGATTTACGCTCCCAGTTGTCGCTTCAACTCCGCCAGCATTCCATCGAAGAATGCGGCTGATTTGGGGGTGGCAGTCACGGTGGAATCGAAGTTCACGAGGGTGGGGAGGGCACTTTGGGTCGGAATGTCGAAATAAGGAAGGACCGCCCTGATCCCGCCCGATGAGCCCGTGCGGGAATAGGAATCCGCAACATGGATCTGCTTGGTCATGGTGAGGCGATAGCCCAGCCTGGCCAGTAGTTCCTCGTAGGAATGAGTGCCGTTCACCTCGTCGCAAAGCGACGACTGTTCACGGCAGAGACTATCGAGAATTGCCTTTAGCCCCTTGAAGGGTTCACGGCTCAGCACGCGCTCGAACCTCTGCTGGCTCGTTTCAACGGCTGTGTTTGCTGACGAATTTGCCATATCGGATCAATTGCGGGCGGAGCGCCAAGTCGCGAGCCTGAAGAAGGGGCTGCGGACCTGGAAGAGTCAGTGGGATCCTGCGGAGCAGAACCCCACTGTGATTATCAATCCACCCTGATGAATCAGTAGCGGGAGCGTTGCGCACCGCGGTAACCGCCGCCACCGCCGCCGCCGGCCGGGCGTTCTTCGCGCGGACGAGCCTCATTCACGGTCAGAGCGCGGCCTTTCCAATCCTTGCCATTCAAGCCCAGGATAGCGGCCTTGGCCCCTTCCTCGGTATTCATGGTGGCGAAGGCGAAACCGCGAGCGCGGCCAGTGACCTTATCCATGATGACGTTGATTTCGTTCACCGGACCGTGCTGAGCCAGCATGTCGCGGAGATCGTTTTCGGTGACGTCAAAGGAGAGATTCCCAACGTATAACTTAGTACTCATAATGATGTTTGTGTCTTAGACGGACAGCTCCTTCGAAGACTGTTCCCGACCATCGGGTTTCAAATCATCACTGAAAGCAAATTCAACTGAGGATCTACCGGCCTTGAAATCGACTAGTTGCCTAAAAGCACTAGCAAATTACATGAAGATCCAGCGAACGCAAGCCCTATTTGAACTATTTAAAAGCCCAATCCAGCGCCGCCAGCCGGGTGGCCTCCTGCTCCCAATTCGGATTCAGTGGAGGAGGAGCCGCGCTTCAAGGCATGTCTAGCCGCACGTTACGGTCTCAGATTGCCCAACGGTCGTTAACGGGATCTCGATAAAGAGGCTGGCACCGGTGCCAGGTCGGGGTTCGGCCCTGAGCGAACCGCCCAGCAGCTTGGCGCGTTGCTCGATGGCCAACAAATCCAAGTCGTCTTGAGGCAGGGATCGCGCTTGTTCGCCCACGGCGTCCGAGTCGGCGCAATCGTATACGATGATCGCGAGGACCGAGGCCTCTTTGCGCTCCACGACCAAGTCAACGGAAGTCGCTCGATGATGGAGGATGGCGCCCACGATGGCTTCCTCGGCAATGCGAAATAGCGACACCTCGATCTCGGCCGGCAACCTGGCCGGCTGATCGAGAGCGGATACCGCACAATCCACCCTGACGCCCCAGCGCTTAGCCAAACCATCGCACAGCGTGTGCAAGGCCGCGGCCAGCCCGAGGTCCTCCAAGGCACTCGGACGCAGGGCCAGCGAGAGGTCGTGTACTTCATGCGCCGTTTGCGAGGCCAGGGCGCGCAGCTCCGGCAACCGCTCCTGGTTCGCGCCGGCTTCCACAGCCGCCAGGCCCACGACGAGCGAGGACAGCGCCTGAGCCGTCTGGTCGTTCAATTCGTGTGTGACACGCTTGCGCTCCTCCTCGCCGAGGGACAGGAGCCGCTTGAGCAACCGGCGGTTCATGGCCTCCTTCGCCTGGAGTGCGACGGTCATGTCGTTGAAGGCCGCCGCCAGTGCGCCGACTTCGTCGTTGGCTCGCACGGGTGCCCGGGCCTGGTAGTTGCCGGCCTTGACCTCGCGGACCGTCCGGCCAAGCTCCCGCAACGGACGGGTCACCATGCCTACCAGCAGCCCGGTGCCGGCCAAGGCAAGTAAAGCGATAATTGCTGTCGTCAAGACGATTCGGCGCTCGTGCCAGTTCACTTCATAGTCCACATGCCGATCGTTCAGCGCGACTGAGAGTGTTCCGCCCTGAACCGCCGCCAGTGGAGCGCTCCGTTCGACCACCCGCGCCTTTGCGTCTCGCGCTGGTCGGTGGGAAGTCCGTGCCAAAACTTGACCGTTACCATCTGCCACCAGCACCTGCTGGACGCTCGTATGGGGTGCCGGCGAGATCCGTGTTCCCTCCTCCAGCAACTCGTGCAATTCGGCAGGCGTGCCGTTGCGCAAGATGGGACTAGCTCCTGCAGCCAGGCTCTGAGCTAGAAAGGACGTATCGGCCTCCACCTCCCGCTCCTCCATCGGGAAATAGTAGTGCTCGATTAGCCAGACTTGCGCCAAGCACAGTGATAGGGCCAGTCCAACCGCAATCACCATCACTTTAGCCAGTATTGGCAGGCCGAGCAGCCTGCTCTTTGTCGCTTTTATTAACACCATAAACTGCGCCTCCCGGGAAATCCGGCATCAAGAACGGAGAAACTACTTTTGGCGCAAAGCTAAGCCGCTGCCTTGGGGTTGTCTATCGGGGTTTTTCCTAAGTTCCCAAAGCACGAAAAGCCGCTGTACGGCTGGCAGAACCAGACTCTGTGGGGGTGGGTAAAGGGGCGTGTGTAACCTGGAGGCAGAGCTGGGCTAAAGTGCCGCCAACAGCGTCGCTTCCCTCTCCCATTGGGGATTCAGCTCCGCGAGGCGGTGCTGAACGTCCGCTAATTCCCGATTTATCTGCTGGGCCCTGCCTGGCTTGTCGTAGGTCTCCGCCTTCTCCAGTTCGGCGACGATTTCGGCCTGCCGGGCTTCGAGCTCCTGGATCTCCTTCTCAAGCCGGTGGACGACTTGCTGCTGGGCCTTGCGCTCGCGTGAACGCGCCTGCCGCTGCTCGGCTTCCTGGCGCTTCTGGTCTCGCTTCGAGTTGGCAGAAACGACTTCTAGTGCGTCCCTGTTCCTACCGCTCCGATCAGGGACACGGTTGAACGCGTCCCTCCCGGAGGAGGTCAGGGCAGCGCGCTCGGACTGAGCCTTGGTCTTGTCCAGGTAATACTGGTAGCCGCCGGGGTAGTGGGTGAGTTGGCCGGCGTTTACGTGGACCACATGGTTGGCCAGCGCGCGGATAAAATAGACGTCGTGGCTGATGAAGATCAGGGTGCCCTCGAACTGATCCAGCGCGTAGGCGAGCGCATCAACGCTGGACAAGTCAAGATGCGTGGTCGGCTCGTCCATCAGCAGCAGGTTGGGCGGATCCAGCAGCAGCTTCACCAGCGCGAGCCGGCTCTTCTCACCCCCGCTAAGCACCTCGACTTTCTTGAACACATCGTCGCCGCTGAAGAGAAAACAGCCGAGGAGCGTGCGGACGAATTGCTCGGTCAGGCGCTGGGGAGTGTCGAAAGCCTCTTCGAGCACCGTTCGTTCCGGGTGCAGCATGTCCACCCGGTATTGCGAGTAGTAGCCGGCTTTGACGTTGTGGCCGAGCGTGCGTGTGCCGGCCTGCGGCGTCAGTACACCGGCCAGAATCTTCAACAGCGTGGATTTGCCCGCACCGTTTGGTCCGACCAGCACCGTGCGCTGGCCGCGCTCCGCCTGAAAGCTCATTCCGCGATAGACAGGTAATTCACCATAAGCTTGGTGGATATCTTCGAGCTTGATGACCTTGATGCCGCTGCGCTCCGGCTGGGGGAAGCGGAAGTTGAGCTTGCGATCGTCACCCTCGGGCGCTTCAACCTTGTCCATCCGCTCGATCTGCTTGAGTTTGCTTTGAGCCTGCGTGGCCTTGGTGTTCTTGGCGCGGAAGCGGTTGACGAATTCCATCAGGCGGCCGATTTCGCGTTCCTGGTGTTTGAAGGCGGCCAACTGCTGCTGCTCGTAGGCTTCGCGTTGCAGCAGATAATCGTCATAACCGCCCCGGTAACGAATCAGCCGGCTCTGGCGGATCTCGACGATGCTGCCGACAAGCTGATTAAGGAACTCCCGATCGTGTGAGATGACCAGGATCGCTCCCGGGTAGCCTTTCAAATATTCCTGGAACCAGAGCAGCGCTTCGAGGTCGAGGTGGTTGGTTGGTTCGTCCAGCAGCAGCAGGTCCGGCTCCTGCGTCAGGAGACGGGCCAAGTGCGCCCGCATGACCCAGCCGCCGCTCATTTCGCGCGCGGGCCGGTCAGAGTCTTTTTCGCGGAAGCTCAGGCCGGCCAGAATCTGTTTGGCTTTGGCTTCGAGCCGGTAGCCGCCAAGTTGGTTAAACCGTTCGTGCACATCGTCGTGGATCTCCTCAGGGTGTAAGGCCTCAGTGGGATGGTCGGCTTCCCAGGCTCTGATGATGCGGCGGAGCTTCGTGTATTCGGGCGTGATGGCGGTGGCGAGCTCGATCACGGTCTCGTCGGCGACCGGCGCGTTCTCCTGCGGCAGGTAGCCGATGGAGACGCCGCGTTCAGAGGAGATTTTGCCCGCATCGGCTGGTTCTTCACCCAGGATGATGGAGAAAAGCGTCGTCTTGCCGGCCCCGTTCGGGCCGACCAGGCCGATACGGTCCTCGCGATTCACCTGCAAGGTGGCGTCGGCGAACAAGACGCGTTCGCCGTATGCTTTCGTGATGCCGGACAGAGTTAACATGCGAACCCACAGGCTATGCTGAAAGGGTAGCGAAACTCAAGCTAAGGTGGTTACCTTGTTTTTTGGCGTCGCCTATGGTTGGCATGAAACCCAACTGAAGAACCAGGCAGGGGTGGTCTTGGCTAGCGCTACAGGGAAGTATCTCCCGATCAAGCAAGCCTACGCAGCGCAGATGGCGAAGGATCTCGTCGAGGACCAAGCTGGGTCCTGGGGACCGAGGCATGAGCTGAACTCAGGCCGCTTCAGGGCGGGTGCCGGCCGGGGCAGGGCAGGGTAGACCGGTGCTATTTCACCTCGACGTTGATACCTAGCCGTTTCAGGGTTGTGCCTTCGTCCAGGCTGAGCTGAGCGAGGGCCTTGTTGTAGGTAGCCAGTGCCTGAATTTCGTTGCCGCGGGCGGTGGTAAGGTCGCGCTGCATTTGCAGGACAGTGTAGGTAGTGCTTTTACCGTTTTCGAGCTTCTTCTGCTCGGCTGCCAGCGCCTCGGCGGCATACTCGCGTGCCGACCGCGTGGCGGCCACCTGCTGGTAACTGGACTTGGCCTGGACAATGTCGTTATCGATCGTAATGATGATCGTCTGTTCGAGCTTCTTGAGCGACAGAATGTACTGCTCCATCGTCAGTTTGCCCCTCTTATAGGCGGCGCGTGCGGCAGTATTGCCGAGCGGATAGGTCACTTTCGCTCCGAATGACCAATTGGGTTGTTCGCGCCCTGCAATTTGACCCAGCGCCTGGCTGTACTCTGAGATGCCTGTGCCACCGGCCCCATAACCGTAGCCGCCCGTCATGTCCAACTCCGGGAAGAGCTGATTGAAGGTGTATTTAAGTGTGACGCCCTGGCGTTCGATGTCCAACTTGGCCTGGAGCAGGTCGGGCCGTTCCGTCAACCCTTTGCTCCAACTGATTTGCCGGTCAAAGACCTGGACTGGCGCGCTGAGGGGTACTGTCGGCTCCAAATCGACTGGTTCCACGGCAGCGAAATTATCGGTGATCAGTTGCTTGAGCGTGTTTTGCTGGATGACGAGCGTGCCTTTGGCGGCGATCAAGGTCGCGCGGGTGGAGGCTGCCTGGGCTTCCGCCTGTTTTTGGTCGAGCGGTGCCAGAGCTCCGACCTCAACCCGCTTCCTGTTCTCGACCTCCAACTGGGTGGCCAGCTCGACCGCTTTTGTCTGCACGGTGACGTTTTCGCGCGCGTAGGTCAGGTCGTAGTAAGTCTGCTCGACGGTGGTGACGATGTTCATGATCGTCTGCTTCAAGCCGAGGTCGGTGTATTTGACGCGGTTCTTGGCGACCTTGATGTTGAAGCGGGTCGAGTCAATCCAGAAGTTCTTAAGCAGCGGCTGGCTCAGGCTGATGGAAGTCCCGCCAGATGCGTTGTCGAATGGGGCGGTCAAAGGGCCTTGGGCGCCCTGGCCGTAGGCCTCTTGGAGATTTCCGCTCAAGTTGTAGTTTAACCCCCAGGGGGCTAATCCACCCAGGCCGGTGGTGAAGCTGTTTTGCTCGGCCGTGCTGGAGGGGACCACACCGATCGAGGGGTTGAAACCGCCCCCTGATTTACTGTAGCCGTGCTGTCCGCCGAAGTTGAAGTTCGGGTTATACCCGGCATAGGCCGCCTGCAGGTCGGTGAGCGACAAGGGCGGATTATAGCGCGCGATGCGCATATCGAGGTTTTTCTCAAGCGCGCTCTGGATACAATCGTCCAACGACATCTTTTGGACTCCAGACGAATTCGTCTGCGCCAGCGCGGTTAAGCTCGCACCGGCCAAAATCAACGACATTGCTAGCAATCTCATCGCGGGGTAAGCATGGGGAAATTGCTGCCTCTCGTCAAATAAACAACGCTGATTGCTTTGCATGGGGTTTTGGACGCAGAAGGTGGGGGTTTGCATCATACAAAAAGTAATGCCTCAGTAATGGCAGGGGGAGGTAGGGCGGGCAGTCCTCTGCACGCCGCCGCGCGGAGGATTCCGGCCCGGCGCGCAGAGGACTGCCCGCCCTACCGGCCATGAATGAGGCCTTACCACAAAAATCAGGCCGCCGCGCGCTGCAGTCTATCCGCGATCGCACGCCATTCCGGGGCATCCGGCAGCGCTTCCACGATGATCAACTCGGCCCGCGCTTCATCGCATTGATGCAACTCGGCATAAATCGCCCTTGCAAAGGCTGCTGGATCGTGTGGAATCACCGAGACGTTGCCAAACTCGGCGCCCGAAGGAATGTGCGTGTGGGCAATGACATGCACTTTTGAAATCGGAACCCCACGGTGCGCGCTGCGCACTTTCAGTTCCGCCTCGTCTTTCCACGACCACACTACGAGCGGTGCTTTGGGCGAGTAGTGTGTTCGCAGCAGGCCGGGGCTTTTCAATACTTCCGAGTTCTTGCTGGCACCAATGGCTAGTTCGCTGGTGACCGCCAGGAGCGCTTCTTCATGAATCATGCCCGGGCGCAGCAGGCGCGGCGGCCAGCCAGAAATATCCAGCACAGTAGATTCGATCCCGATCTGCGACTGGCCGCCATCTACTATCAGGCGGATCTTATCACCCAGGTGCTTGCGCACGTGCTCTGCGTTGGTGGGCGAGACTCGGTTGGAGGGATTCGCGCTCGGAGCGGCCAGCGGGAAGTCGCACTCGCGGATGACCGCCTGGATGAACGGATGGCTCGGCCAGCGCACGCCGACCGTCGGTCCGCCCCCAGTGATGATAGCGGGTATCTCCTTTGCCCGAGGCAGCACCAACGTCAGTGGTCCCGGCCAAAATGCTTTTGCGAGGTCTCCCGCCAGCTCCGGCCAGTTCTGAACGCAGTGCTTTGCCATCTCAATACTCGCGACATGAACAATGATAGGGTTATGCGCCGGACGACCTTTGACTTGGAATATTCGCTCGACCGCCTGGGCGTCCAGTGCGCTGGCTGCCAATCCATAAACGGTCTCTGTCGGCAGCGCGACGACCTCCCCAGCGCGCAAGAATTCCGCGGCCCGCTGCACCGCCACGCGGAACAACTCCGGCGTATGCGTCGGTAGGACTTCCGCGATGACAGGCGGCTTTTTTTCCACAGCAGGAATTTGCACACAACCACAGCCAAAGCACGCATAAAAGACGCGTGCTTGCTCCGTTAGTCCGCGATCGCATCTCCAAATTGACAGCTCGGAGGGACGAGCTCCGCGAGTCCCCAATTTGGGCTGATTCGAAGTGGAAGTCAGGGACTCGTGTAACTCGTCCCTCCGAAACCATGCTGTAGTAGGGTAAGCCTCCGGCTTGCCAATTCCGCCAATTCTCCTAGTTGGCGGGTAGCCAGGCAGGTCCAACAAGCCAGAGGCTTGTTGGGACAACGCAAGCCGGAGGGTTAAGCTACTTCCGGTGGCCGTGCGACGATGCGACCTCATTCGCCGTTGGGCGTTAGTTCGGGCTTGCGCCATGCGTGAGCGTGAATTAGAAATGCGGCGTCTGCCCCGCTGGGAGCGGGATGCTCCGGCGGGCAATCGGTGAGTTCATGAGCTTATTCGCAATACTTTAATATGAAAACACTTCGCCGCCTCCTCGTCCTAATCCCTATCCTGGCCGGTTACCACCTCACGACCGCAATTGCCGCGGACACTGAGTTTAACGGACTTGACGTAAGTCTCGGCAACCTCTACCGCGTCTCCAAGGCCGAAACACGGTCGATCAGCCCGGAGAATTTCACCGGCGAAAAGGGCAAGGCGGGCATGGCCACGGAAGGCACTGGCAAGGGTGCATCCCGCGACCTGGGCCAGGGTTGGAAGGTCTCTCCATCAGTTGGCATTAAGGCCAAAAGCACATTCGTCATGGGCGAAATCAAAGGCCCCGGCTGCATTCAGCAAATCTGGATGACGCCCACCGGCAATTGGCGCCGCACAATCCTCCGCATCTACTGGGACGACGAAGCCGAGCCGTCGGTCGAATGCCCGGTCGGTGATTTCTTCGCCTGCGGTTTGGGCAAGTATTGCCAGATCAACTCGCTGCCGGTGTGCGTGAACCCGGGCAGCGCCTTCAATTGTTACTGGCAGATGCCCTTCCACAAGAAGGCGAAGATTACCCTCGAGAACATGGATGAGAAGGACATGACGCTCTATTATCAGATCAATTACACGCTGACCGATGTGCCGAAAGACGCCGGTTATTTCCATGCGCAGTTCCGCCGCGAATCGCCGCTGCGGCAGAAGGGCCTTTATACGATCCTGGACGACGTCAAAGGACAAGGCCAGTACGTCGGCACCTACCTGGCGTGGGAGGTGCACAGTCCGGGTTGGTGGGGCGAGGGCGAGATCAAGTTCTTCATGGACGGAGACAAGGAATTTCCGACCATCTGCGGCACGGGGACGGAGGATTACTTCTGCGGTTCGTATGATTTCGACACCATGGGTGCGGACGGCAAGCGGCACTACACACCGTTTTCCACGCCCTATACCGGCCTGACCCAAGTCTTGCCGCCCGACAAGCACGAAGAACCTGGCCAACGGTTTGGGCTGTACCGCTGGCACATTGCCGATCCGGTGCGCTTCGCGAAGGATCTCAAGGTCACCATCCAGGCGCTGGGCTGGCAAGAAGGCGGGCGCTATCTGCCCCTCGAGGACGACATCGCCTCGGTCGGCTACTGGTATCAAAAGGAGCCTCATAAGCAGTTCCCGAAGCTCCCCGCAGGGCTTTGATGTCCAGGCAGATGAAGGTTAGAGACTCACAGGAAAAATGATCATGGACCAGTCACTCACATTCTCACGCCGTCGCTTCATGAAGACTACCGGTCTGGCGCTGTCCGCTGCCATGCTGCCTTCTGCCGGCTCTTTGCTGGCCGCGGAGACGAAGAAATGGCCAGTGGGTTGCCGCGATCTGCATCTCAAGGTCGCCGGTCAGCCGGATAGTTGGTCCTGCATGAAAGCCCTGGGCGCGGAAGGCGCTGAGGTCTATGTCGAACTGGACCTCGCTTGCGCGAATCTATTCCATCCGCAGCGCAAATACTCTGTCGCCACGCCCGACGGCATTAAGGCGCTCCAAGACGACCTCTCGGCCAGCGGCTGCCGCATTACCTCCTTCATGATGTCCAACCGCTTTGACGAGCGGCTGGAGCAAGAGCTGGAAAGTGCGCGCGGCCTGGTGAAAGCGGCCCAGGCGCTCGGGGTGGACGTCATCCGCATTGACGTCGTGCCGCGTAAACTGAGTGGGGACCGGTTCCTCCCGTTCGCTATTGATGCCGGCAAGCGCCTTTGCGCCACCGCCGAAGGCACGCCAGTCCGCTTTGGCGTGGAGAACCACGGCGAGATCACCAACAACCCCCAGTTCTTGGAAAAGCTGTTCGACGGGGTGGGCTCTGAGAAGCTCGGCCTCACACTCGATTGCGCGAACTTCTACTGGTGGGGGTTGCCTTTGAAGGAACTCTATCCCACTTACGAGAAACTCGCGCCGCGCGTGGTGCACACCCATTGCAAGAGCATCCGCTATCCCGCGGACAAGCAGAATGCCCAGCGCGAGATCGGCTGGGAATACGGCAAATACAATTGTCCCATTTACGAGGGCGACCTCGACTTTAAACGCATCGTTGAGATTCTGCGCAAGGCGAATTACCGCGGCGACTTGTGCGTCGAGGACGAATCGCTTGGCAGATATCCGCAGAACGAGCAGGCGGAGATCCTGCGCAAGGAGATTACACTGCTGAAGAAGCTAGTGTAGGGAAATCGCTGGTCATGGTATTACCGCGGCAATTCCGCGCTGCCGTTACAACAAGTGAAGCCGAGCCAAACGTGGCCCTCGGTGCCGGGGAGATGCACATGGGGTTGTAAGTTCCCAGACCTTTGAATTTCTGCGGAGCCGGCGGAATGGCCCCTTGAACATGCCACCACTCCTTCAGCTCGCCTCCGTCACGAAGTCCTTCGGCGCCGTGCGCGCGCTCAGGGGCGTGTCATTTGATTTGCAGGCGGGGGAGGTGCATGCGCTGTTGGGCGAAAATGGAGCGGGCAAGTCCACGCTCATCAAAATCATTACTGGGGCGCACTCGCCCGACGGCGGCACGATTACCATTGCCGGGAAAAGGGTGCCGCAACTCTCCCCAACAATCGCTCGTAAACTCGGCGTTGCTTGCATCTACCAGCAACCCGCCTTGTTCCCCGATTTGAGCGTCGCCGAGAACATTGCCTTGCGACTCGAATCGGTGGCTTTGTTCCACCTGATTGACTGGCCCGAGCGCCGCACTCGTGCGGCGGAGCTCCTCAACCGCATTGGCGCCCATTTTTCCCCGGACATGGAAGTGCGCCACCTTTCCATGCCGGAGCAGCAATTGGTCGAGATTGCCTGCACGCTCGGCGCGGGGGCGCGCATTGTTATTATGGACGAGCCAACGGCGTCGCTGACCCAGACTGAGCAGGTGTTGCTATCTGCTGTCGTGCGCGACCTTTGCCAGAGCGGCGTCGGAGTCATCTATATCTCACATCGCCTGGATGAGATCTTCGGGCTGGCGGATCGCGTGACCGTTTTGCGTGACGGGGAGAGTGTCAGCACCGGACCGGTGAAAGAGCTGAACGAGTCTGCGCTCATCAAACTCATGGTTGGCCGCGAAGTCACGCAGACATACCCCCCCTCAGAAGCTGAATGCGGCGAGGTAGTTATTTCTTGCCGAAACCTCGGCTGCTCGGCTGGTGGTATCCATGATGTTTCGTTGGACGTTCACGCGGGTGAGGTTGTCGGTCTCGCGGGTCTCGTCGGTGCGGGGCGGACCGAATTGGCCAAGACCCTTTTCGGAATCACCCCGTGCGATTCCGGCACGCTCTTTCTGGATGGGAAGCAGATTGAGATCCGTTCATCCCAGGAGGCCATTGCCAACGGGATTGCCTTGGTGCCTGAAGACCGCCGCCGACACGGCGTGATCCTGGAAATGTCGGTGGCGGCCAACATCACCATGGCGATTCACCGCCGGCTCTTTCCGGGAACCTGGCTGCGCTTCAATGCGGAACGCGCGGAGGCGCTCGAATTCATTCGGGATCTGGACATCCGCACCTCCGGTCCGGATGCGCCCGTCGCTTCGCTCTCCGGCGGCAACCAACAGAAGGTGTCGGTCGCGCGTTGGTTGGCAACGAACCCGAGGTTGCTGATTCTTGACGAACCAACCCAAGGTGTGGACGTCGGCGCGAAAAATGAGATTCATCGGCTGATCCGCCGCCTGGCGAAGAAGGGCATGGCCGTCTTAATGATCTCGTCCGATCTGCCGGAGGTTTTGGGCATGTCCGACCGCATCGCTGTTATGCGTGGCGGCACCATTGTTGCCATCCTGTGGGGCCAGAGCACGGCCCATGATGTGATGGCCGCCGCGCTCGGGCTGGAAGTCGGAGCTCAATGAAAGCCTATTCCCGCGAAGTCTCTGTCGCTCTGACGCTGGGCGGATTGCTGCTGGGGCTGGCTATTTTCGCGCCGTCGTTCTACCAGGCGCAGCCGCTGCTCTCGCTTGCGGCACGGGAAGCGCCAACGCTCGTGGCCGCCTGCGGCATGGCCTTGGTCATCCTCTGCCGTCAAATCGACATCTCAATCGGGGCCCAATTCTCTGTGTGCAGCGTCTGCGCGGGATTGCTGGCTGGCGCCCATTGGCCGATTCCGCTGGTTTTATCCGCGTCCATTACCATAGGCGCGAGCCTCGGCGCTCTCAACGGCTCCCTCGTCGCCGGCTTGGGATTGCCCTCGATTGTCGTGACGTTGGCCACCATGGTCACCTGGCGCGAAGGCTTGCGCTGGCTGCGGCAGGGGATTTGGGTTGATCTGCCTGAGGGGTTCCAGTGGTTTGGCCTGCGGCAAAGCGCTGGCCAATGGACGATCATTATTCTGGCATTGACGGTTCTGGTGTTGCTGGCCCTATTTATGAAGCACCTCGCCGCTGGCCGATTCATCTATGCCGTAGGCTCCGATGCCGAGGCGGCGCGTTTGGCGGGAATCAGGCCGCGGCGCATCACCTTCGCCGTGTTTGTCTTCGCCGGCGCGTTGGTTGGTTTAGCGGCCATGATGAACGTCGCCCAATCACCCCAGGTGGACCCTAACTCGGGCACTGGCCTGGAGCTGAAAACCATTGCGGCGGTGGTCGTGGGGGGTGTAGCGATCTCCGGTGGGCGCGGCAACCTTTGGGGTGTCTTTGCGGGCCTGCTGTTGCTCGCGTGCCTTGGACCGGCCCTCACGCACCTGCACGTGCAGGCCTACTGGGAAAAGGCGATCCAGGGCAGTGTCATCTTGCTCGCGGTCGTGGCCGATGGCGGGCACAGGCGAAACCAAGGTTCTCCATGAATACCGACAGGCCATGACGGTGCTTGGGAAATCATTACGCCTCCGGCACGAGAGCATATTGCTGCTCATCTTGGCGGCCGAGTGGCTCTTTTTCGCTGCCGCCGGCCGCAATTTCACCACCCTCGACAATACCTTCAATATCCTCCGCCATTCAGTGGAAATTGGACTGTTAGCACTGGCTATGACCGCCGTGGTTCTGACCGGCGGCATCGATTTGTCGGTCGGTTCGCTGCTCGGCCTGTGCGCTGTCCTGTTCGGGACATTCTGGCGGGACGCCCATTTGCCGGTTTGGGCCGCGATGCTTCTGACACTCGGCGCGGGTGCGGCGGCCGGCGGATTCAATGGCACTTTGATCGCCTGGCTGAGATTGCCGCCGCTAATCGTCACCCTCGGCACCTTCTCGTTGTTTCGAGGGCTTGCGGAGGCGATGACGCGCGGCGTGGACACCTTCACCGACTTCCCAGCCTCCTTCCTCTTCCTCGGCCAGGAGCGCTGGCTCGGCTTGCCCGCCCAAGCGCCCATTTTCGTCTGCTTCGCTGGTGCGATGTGGCTGCTGGTGCATTGCACGACCTTCGGCCGGTCATTACGGGCCATCGGCTTCTCGCCCGAAGGCGCCCGGTACGCCGGGATTCCCGTCAGAAGCCGCGTAGTTGCGGTCTATTTACTGGCAGGCCTGACGGCGGCGATGGCTGCTATCATTTACACTGCGAGGCTCGGCCAGGCCAAAGCGGATGCCGGCGTCGGCTACGAGCTGTTCGCAATTACGGGCGTCGTGCTCGGTGGCGTCAGCATCTTTGGGGGGGTGGGCTCAGTGCATGGGACTTTGCTGGGAGTGGCGGCGATTGCGGTCTTGAACAACGGGTTGGCCCACGTGCGGCAGCCGCGCGAGGTCGCTGGGATGTTGACGGGATTGCTTCTGCTCCTCGCCTTGTCGGGCTCCGAGTTTCTGAAAAGACTGGCCACCCGGCGCGACCGCTGCCAGCCTTCCCCAGCGGCCACAGAAAAGGCCTGAACGCTATGAACCGAATTCTCACTTCCTTCGTGTTTGCCGGTCTCGCCATCCTGGCCGGCTGCGGCAAATCTGCTGATTCCTCTACCGGCTCCGGCCAAGCGGTCCTAGGGCCCGGCGCAAAGAAAATCACTATTGCGTTCCTGCCGAAATCCAAAGGCAACGCTTACTTTATTTCCTGCATGAAAGGCGCAGACCGGGCCGCGCGCGAACTTGGTGTGGAGCTGATCTTCGACGGCCCCACCGATCCTGATCCGGCCAGGCAGAATGAGATCGTCGAAAACTGGATCACCCTCGGCGTCGATGCCATTGCCGCAGCATGCGAAAACAGAGAGGGTATCTCCACCGCCCTGCGCAAGGCCCGCGCGAAAGGCATCAAAGTCATTACCTACGACGCCGATGCGCTGCCGGACGTGCGCGAGTTTTTCGTCAATCAGGCCACACCCCAGGGCATTGGCTATGCGCTCATGGATGAAGCCGCGCGGCTGTGCCAGAGCGAAGGCGAGTTCGCGGTCATCATCGGATCGCTCACTGCTGCCAACCAGGTCGAATGGCGCAAATACGTCGAGGAACGCCGGGCGGCGCAATATCCCAAGATGATCATGGTCGCAGTGCGTCCCTGCGACGACCTGAAGGACAAAGCACAAAGCGAGGCCACCACTCTGCTCAGCACCTATCCGAACCTGAAGCTGTTCCTCAGCACCACGTCGCTTGGCGTGCCTAGCGCCGCCGAAGCAGTCAAACAGGCCGGCAAAGCGGGCCGGGTCAAAGTCATTGGCCTTGGGCTGCCGAGTGAGAACCGCCGTTACGTAAAGGAAGGCGTTACAGACAGCGTGATCCTCTGGAAAACGGAGGACCTTGGTTATCTGGCGGTCCAGGCCGCTTTCGCGGCCGCAAGTGGCGCGCTCAAACCGGGAGACAAAACCTTCAAGGCTGGCAGGCTCGGGGAATTCCAGATCCAGGGCGACAACATTATGCTCGGCAAGCCTTTCATCTTCAACAAAGACAACATTGATCAGTTCGATTTCTGAGCGGATGAGCCAGGGCCTTGTGTCACAAATCCGTGCCTGATCAGATCGCCCGTCAATGCCTCAGCCGTTTGCCGCGAGCACGCACCCAACTCCTGGCGGAACAGCAGCCCGTCAGATGCAGCCCAGTCTTTGAGCTTTTTCGAAGAGCTTCGGTAGCGAATGGGACGGGAGTAAAGCTCCTGGCCATCGGAAGTGCGGATGATCGTGGCACGGGTTTCAACACATAGCGCCCGCAAGCGGCTGCTCCCGTGTTTTCCCACCAAGTGTGCGTTCACCACTTGGATTTGCAGCGCAATCTTGCTGTCGTTGAATGATGATGGATGTGCCGAGCCCGTCCCGCTTCCATCGCCGGGAGCTCCAACAGCAAACCGCAGCGGCTCCTCCATCCTTCGGACCTGATTGATGGCCTGTGAGCGCAGCCGACGCGCAATTTCATCTGCCAGGTGACCTTCGAAGCGCTTTTGCTCAGGGACCGCGTCCAGGGCCTGTACGAGCTTCTCAGTCTTGTTCCGCGAAGTGTTGAGCACTGCGCCCACAGTCTGTTCCCAAATCCCCATCGGGACTGCCGCCAGGCAGGACACGAGTTGAACTACCGCATTGCGGTCATCCACCAATCCGTCCATAGCCCACTCGGTGTCGCTCTGGACCGCGGCACGGTTTCCCGAACCCAGGCCCGGCGTGTCGAGCGAGAAGCGCTGGTCGGCCTTGCCGGCATACACCTCTAACGCGGTGACGTCGTCCTCAACCAGGCTGACGAACTGAAAGGCGGGTGGGTCAGACTCTCCCCACCATAGGTCACTTGGCGTCTCACTGGCCGCGCTCCAGGTGAGGCTGAGTGGCGAGGTCGCCGAGTGCTGGTGTCCGGGACCAATCAAGAGCGGGCGCTCAGAAGCAGGTTTGAAAATGTCCTCTGCAATTCGTTCCGCAAGAACTTGATAGGCAGTTTGAGCGACACCATCCACTCCACCATGTCGTGCCCAATCAATGAACAGCGCCGGGCCGCTCTCGTATCGGTAGGGCCTATCCAGCAGGACCGCTCCGTCTGAGCTTCTGAGCAAACGTGCCCGGGCCTCTATCCGCAGGGTGTATTCGCTTTTCCCGGCTTTGACGACTTCAAGCCGGAGTTGTTCCACCGCGAGTTCGAGCACGGCGCTCACGGGGACTCGACTCGCCGGCGCGGCAGATACGGACGCAGCAGAGACAAGCAGGCGGGATGTTCTCTGCCGGGCGGCGTCAGCTACTTTTTCACGCAAGGCCGCCGAGTCGGCACTGGCCCTCATGGCTTCCCTCAAATCAAGTTCCACCTGGGACAACTTGTCCGGTGGAACTCGTTGCAGGCTGGATGTGACCGCGCCATACGCGGCTGCGAATGGAGCCAGGGGAAGCTCAAGCACGCCGACAACGGCTTCAAGCTGTGGATGACCAAGATGGGGCGTATCCAACACGCTCCGTACGGCCATCCCGGCCCCTTCACTGGCATACTCCATTCGGTCATTGGGCGGATCGCAGCCGATCTCGGCTGTCTGCGGACTCGAAACAACCATGATCGCACCGGGATTGAGCTCAGCCAGAGCGATTTCTACCGGCGCCTTCCTGGGCTTTGGTGGTGGTCGCTCTGTGGTGCAGGCAGTGAAGAGCGCGACTACTCCCAGCCACCACATGACTGAGTGGACCACAGCCAAAACGCCATGCGTACCTTTCCTCCGATTGGGGGTTGATAGGGTTTTCAAAGGTGTTCCGAGTTCTTGATTATAGCGGCACGCTACATATGCAGTCTCGCCCCCCGCTCTCGTCAACTAGGCACAGACCTGAGTGCGCGCTCTTGTCCAGTTGTTTGACCTTTGCCGACCAATTCTGTTCAGAAGACAGGACAGAGCAGCTTAACCACAGAGAGCGCAGAGAGCCCAAAGAGATACAGGCGGTTGGGCAATCAGGCATGATCCCCTCGCGGGTTAGGGCTGTCCTTTCCCAGGCTCCCGCTCATTGCGTTCTTTGTGCTCTTTGCGGTTGGCGAACTCCTGTTTATGGTATCAAGGACGCGGGAAAGGGTGGCTGTCGGCGTTTCCACGGTTTCCGCCGCTCGCGGGTTGCAGGGCCGAACTGCTGCTGGAGTCTCCTCTTGCCAAACGGGTCGAATCTGGCTCATTCAAAGATGCCAATCGTGGACCGACCCCGCGAGGTTCGTGCGCTATTGCGCGATGGGCCGGAGCGGGGAGCTAAGACGAGGGCTTCGTGGTTAATATAGACCTGATAAGGACGCATGAAGCCTCATGCGTTGTCCAGTCGGCGTTCGAATTCCCCCGGTGTCAGCCAGTGCGACCTGTCCGAGTCGTTAAGGCGGTCCGTCACTTCGCGGCGGTACTCCGGGTCGCCGGCGTAGCGCAAGTGGAGGGCGTAAGAGATCAGTTCGGCCTGCTCTTGACTGCTGAGCGACGCCACCTCGCGTTTAAGCTGGTCCAAGCTCATGGTCGAAGTGTACGCGAAAGGGGCCGCCGCGCAAGTCCGAGAGAGACGCAAAGCGCGGCATCACTGCGGACACTGCCGTCCGGCTGACGCGTTACTTTGGCGCCAGCGCGGAAATGTGAGCCGGGCTGCAGGCCCATTACAACTAGCGCCTGGCGCGCTGCCAAAAGCGTCACAACATGAGTCGGGAGCCGGGAGCCGCCAGTGCCGAGGCCGCTTTGGCGGCTTCTTCAAAATCAGTCCTTCTCGGGACAAATCTCCGGTCCCCCTTCCACCTTAGGGATACAGTACTTGCTAACATACCATGTTTAGGTATTTTCATGTGCAAGAAGAACAGAGCTCCAAGCACATGAAGAAATCCCTATTGGAACAGA